>Ga0210059_1015093_pt1 | contig 11327 bp, 5 predicted proteins | sample Ectturendosymbi2_FD_188042 | JGI IMG/M metagenome (GOLD analysis project Ga0210059, IMG submission 188042) | Ecteinascidia turbinata endosymbiont from Florida, USA - Sample 2 (SPAdes) (version 2) | ecosystem: Host-associated > Tunicates > Ascidians > Unclassified | place: Key West, Florida... | reverse complement strand
CTTCCTGCGGCATTTCTGTAACGCATGACTATTTTCTCTATCCAGATGTCAGACTCCAAGAAATACAAGCAATGAACATGACAACCAAGATCCACCATTACCAACCTGTCGGCTGTTATACACTTGAGGACAGGTTTTTCACTGTATTTTTATATTACTGTGTATAGTAAGCCTATACATTTTTCTCTGCTGAAAATTTTTTGCAAAAGTATAAATGTCTTACTAGCCTACAAGCTATAATAGGTGGTTCGGGAAGGGTCTAGAATTAATTCCTTCCCTGATAAATATTTATTATGTTCTATAAATGAGAATTACCTCTATCTTCTGCTAAAAGCGTATTCAATCATGTTTATCTGTATGCAGAAGCATTTGCATCTTGCTAACAATTACTTCTGAACTAAATCACATTCAATCAACTCATTCTCCCTTTCAATGATAACAATGCTTTTATTTGCTGAGAACAGGTTTGTTGCATCAGCATTTTTCTCAAAACTTCATCTACGGCTTTGGGGATTCCCCTGCGTGCAGCTGTTTGAATAGTCGTATTCACCAGGTCACCATTGTTGATCCCATGAAAAACGGTGGTCATTACTTCGATACATTTGCAGACAATATTGGTGTCATCAATACTTCACTGGTTTAATCTATTTTGTGCTTATTTACTCTTTCAACACATATAGACTCAATGACTATTATGATGCAATGTGCAGTAACTGCAAAAAACTTCGTACAGCAAAAAAACTTTGTACAGATGGTATTGCACACTTACCTGTCCCTGCCGCCAGAATATTGGTGATGAAAATAAAACTAGGTAAATATCAATAAAAATTTATAAAATCAAAAAGTGCAAATGACTTTTTTTGATGAATTTATGAAGAAATTTGGCAATACCAAAAACATTCTAGGTTTTGAGTCACATTTTGTAATGTTTAGGTCTTCGCAAGGTTTGAAAAAATGTAAATTCCTAGGAAGCTTGTTGAAATTTCCCGTGGGTCGCAAGTTGAAGACGATCGCCCCTTTATGGTGTCGCAAAAGAAAATTGTTTACTTGAAAAAACTGCACTCAAGAGCCATAACTATCACTGCATACACATAGACCAACTTAGATTGATTCAGCCTACTAGCATTGGCTCACATTCAACGTGTAAACAGTTGCATCGCCGCAGTGTACCACATTACCGCTCGGCACGCAAAAACAAAGATATACCTACTGAAGGAGTGCAAAACCGATGGAAGCTGCAAATCTTCACCACAAAGTGGCAAAATTCTCACACCTAATCCTTGCTTAACCTGCTTCTAAAATTTGTATTTTGTTGGCCCTGTTCAATTTACAAGGTTTTTTTTGCTACATCAGAGTTTCAGATAATTTATTTAAGTAACATGGACTGCTTACATGAAGCTTAGCCACAATGGCTGGCATATGGAAAATCGTAACACGATTTCTAACAACCAACCAAATCGTAGTTTGTAGACCACTGAGAAACTTCTAGACACCAACTAAAGATATCCTATGGATAATGAATTTTAATAATCTCTAGCGCATGTGTTACGGCAAGATTGTATGTAACTCGCACAGCAGGGTCGAGCAATTCCTACTCTCAAGTCACGTAATCATGGCATGCCTGCGGCTCCTGCACAGTACAAGTCATTGGGTTCGCAATCTTTTTTGCTGGAAGGAGCCAAATCCAGATCTACGATTTTGTGAGAGAGTTGCACTAAAAAAATTTTAACGCAAGCTAATTCACACGATTTGTTTTATTGCAGAACGAAGTCTGCTGCGCAAAATATTAGAGATTTTCTTCATAGGTATAGCCAGGGGGCCTATTGGGCCATTCCCCCCTAATTTTTAGAACATATGGTTGTTTTGTGCTTTGAGAGGCGGTATCCCAAACAAAATAGTGTTAACAGTTTCTCCCACCAATTTTTTGGACCCCCAAATCTTTGGGCTGGCTATGCTACTGGTTTTATTGAAAGACTGCGAAAAGCCACACAAAAGGTGCTTGGGAGCCACATGTGACTTTCAGAAATGTTGTTTCAATTTGCTAGTGGTACAGAATTTGAAATAATTATGGCGTCATGTTTCTAACGCTGATTGTTGCGGCAAGTTCAGTGGTAGCGAAATTGGTTTAATCGATCCAACCTATAGAACGACATTCAGACGGTGTTAAAAGTTTCTGTTAAGTGAGCGTTTTATGCATGCATTTTTTTAGGCATGAGTGCACAGTTACCGGAGTGAGCTTGTAAGTGGACACTGGTTTGGGTGCAAGTTAGAGCATCTTTGAATGGCACTACATTTCGGAATTGCATTCGGAATGCAATACCATTTCGATTGGTAACCCAGTAAGGCAACCACTAACCAAAGCAGCCGTGCAGACAAGTATTGAAAATCTGAATTTATTCAAAAGCTTCTAGCTGATGCTAGCGCCACCGTCCACTCTGCTCTCTAACGCAATGAAGTTCATTTGCATAAATGCACATAGTTTAAGGACGTGTTGGCCTCAATGTCCTCTGACTACATGTGTCATCATAGGAGCAATATTAAAAATAACAGCTTTCTGCTGCCATTACAAGCCCACGACACGCGACCAGGTTCACCAAAAAAGGCAGACCTTGTCTCAAAAATGCCAAAATAAACCAGATAGCAGTCCAGGCATACAGGTTACACATACAGTAAACCATGCATAACCAAACAAAAATAGTATTAAAACTCTTCACAAACATCAATAAAATGCGATTAAGATTTTCATAAGCAATTTCTTTTCCTGTAAATAGACTGTCGTACATTTGTTTATTAAATACATCGAACATTTCACCCTGCATGGTCATAGACTCCTGTCGGAAGAGATTTGTAATGAATATGCAGCTCAGACAATGTTTTGCCCGAGCCAAGGTTTCAGACTGAAAAAAAATAAAAAAGAAAAAGCCAGATTTTGACTGGTATTTTTGATTTTTTAAAAAAGCCTGAATTTCAAATTTTGGTTTCAAAAATGCCAAATTGGCAACCCTGCACGCATGCGACTAGCGACAGCATGAGACCACTATTCTTAGGTAGGGTTAACTGTTGCGTCACAAGGCTAGGTATTGGACCACCGTGACTGAGCTAGGTATCTCGTACAGTCAATTTTGTGGTTTTCTTGCAATTCTTGGCATATTATTTGATTTTACTTGACTTGCAGCTGATTAATTTCCCGCGAGCATGTACGATTTCCCAGGAAGCTCCTTCCCGATTTCCACACTTTCTGCAGCCATGGGTCTTCGTCTCATACTTTTTAACAAAGTCTAGCTGTCTTGTATTATGAACCAAGTCTTGGTATTAGCTGTCTTGTATTATGAACCAAGTCTTGGTATCAAAGCTTAAATTCTCAACAATACCACAACTTATTATACTTGTAATATATGTAGAATAATACGTATAGCAACATCATATTTACTAATGTCAGAGTTACAATCTAAAATAATATCACTTAAGCACTTTAAGCATCAATGCAAATTGACTAACATTCTAATTAATAATTATCATCCTGTGTCTTTTCACTACTGAAGTTACCCATGGAGACTAGGGTTTATGCATTTTTCACAGATTAACAAGGTCAAATATGAAATGTTATTTTATAAATGTGAAGACAATGGATAACATACTAATATAAAAGCATTGCAATTTTTTGATAATGAACACTGATGATTAAACCCAAAAGCAAGATGGCTTTCCTTGAAGCCAGCAAGGTTCACAGTTCACACACATGTCAGTTACAAAATTTCATAGACAAAAGCAACAATCACACATTATCAATCTTGCCATTTTCATGAGCAACATCCAACAGACCATAGATGAGATAGACCAGGGGTTCTTAAAGTATGGGTCGCGACCCAAACATGGGTCGCGGAAGGTCAGAAAATGGGTCGCGACATAGTGATTCAAATCTGTCAAAATTCAATTTTCAAGTTCTTTCAATTCCATCATGGCATTATTATTGCATCATACACATTTAATTTAGCTTCATAAGTGGATTATTGCATCATAAGTGGATTATAGCTTCATTTAAAATGGCAGCTCAGCTACAACACTAGCCGTAACTACTTAGCCAAGTAGCTGCTAAAAAGACCTAGTCTTTTTAGCCAAGTCGTTAAGATAATATTAGACTAGGTTAAGATTCATCAATCACACTGAATCAATGATCTGTTTCTAATAAATTGTTGTTTCATAGTACTGTGTACTATAACTGGCTGTCTGTGTCTTACCTGAAAAATTAGCAGAGTGCTAACATAAAAAATACATTTTTTATGTTTGAGGTTTGGGTCGTGAGATGATCATGAAACTCAGATTTGGGTCGCACTCAAAAAAGTTTAAGAATCACTGAGATAGACCAATATATTATCGGCCGATATTTGGGTTTTTCCGATATATCGGTATTGATCAAATCGGCTGATATTATTGGCCTCAGTAGATGTTGACAAAACACTGCTATATTCCTCACGCATGCAGACAACTTGTGTAAGAAATCACAACAAACCAAGTCAAGACAGTTACCTTGCAGCAATACTAGCAGGTGCATTTTCACAAACAAACAGACAAGATGAACCATGGAACACGCAGCGGCCGTCACAGCCAAAACAAACACATCATCATCATAATATCGGCAAGGCCAATATATCGGCATCGCTACTGGCCTCAAAAAGTCCATATTGGTCGATCCCTACTATAGATAATTACTTTCTCAGTTGGTCAGTTTTTCACTTTTGCATAAAAAATAAACGCAACTATAGAAAAATCTGTGTAAATTACAACAGTTCTTACCACATTAAAAGAGGTAGAACTGATAGGCAATTCCACAATAAAGGTACTCCAGGGTTGAAAATAATAAAAACAAAAAATTGAAGCAAACAATGTGTAAAATAATTTTTCATACATCAGTCTTTATGAAAACACTGTTTACAAAAACAACAGATTCCAAAGCATGTATTTTTTTAAAATGCAAACACATGTGCCTAACACGAAAAAAGTTGTTAAATTTGCAGATGTTTTTTTAGGTGCATTAAAATTAGCTTAAATTGTTTTTTTCTCTGGTCAAGCAATTTTTTGGTAAGAAGCACTGGTAAACTAATCATTTCCATAGTCAAATCACTTCTAAAAAGTTTCATCACTGGGAACTTTAGCATCTGAATAATAGTAAAAGATATGTCCTGTTAAGTCACATTTTTTTGTTAGAAGGTTTTTTGCTGCAAAACCTAGTAAGGCTTTCTACACAATACCTCAGATTAATTAATAACTTAGTGTGTACTTTTTATTTATCCAGAGAATTTTGCCAAAACTGATGGTTTCTTTGTTTATAACGAAAAAGATTTTGTCCCGTTAGTCACAATATCAAATGTTTTGCTAAAAAAAATGTTTTAGAAACAAAAAAACAAGTTATTCTTTTGGGTAAAGGGCAAACTAGTTTCTTTTTACAAATATTGGTGTCTGTGATAGTGTTGAGTAGAGAAAAAAGGCTTTAAAAGGTTATCTGTACTACATATTTGCACAACCCACCTCTAAGTCTTACTGCACTTTCTTATGTTAACCATCGTACCTACATTTGTCCTTCACACTATGATTTATTACCCTACTGCCACCTTTGAAGACATGTGGTTGTTGGTGAAGTAGCAATTCATACCAGAGCCCTCCAGTTAAAATTGATGCACCTTTTAGCAATATGGCAATAATTTTTTTAATTAACACTTCAGCAATTTAATGCTGTTTTGTTCATGTTAGCATATAATTTACTTAATTGTGCATCTTTTGTTTAGAGTTAGCTGGCATGCTTGTTGAGTTTAGATCAACCATAGTGTGGTCCAACTACTTTTAACCTACAGGTCATTTTACAAAAACGTGATAACTCTTAGCCCATTCTAAAAAAATGATGTATGAAACAACAGATTTGCAGCATTTAAAACTAAAAAAGGGAAGATCCGTAAGTGTGTCATTGAAATTATTACACAATAGCAGATGGCAATTTATTACAAATCACTATCTGTGGGAAACCTGTGGTTGATGCTTTTCTGACACTATCGTTCCTTCATCAATACCAGTGTTAGTGTTAGTGTTGCAACCCGGAGACTATCACCCAGTCTTTCATCTGCCATTAGGTTTTTGTTTTCAGATTTGACTTGCTTCATCATAGAAAATGTACCCTCATACACATATGTTTCCAAAATGAGAGCATTTTAGTGCAAAATCTTTCAGTTTGAGAAATCTTTCTTTGCTGACTAAATTCCAGAAGCTCTCTGCAGTCTTTAACACCGTTAGTATTTTACATTTTTAGCAAAATGCTTGTTCTAATGAAAATTGCCTATTATAGGGATAAACAATTTATTTGGCTCGAGGGCAATTTTGAGAAAGCAACATTCAGCAGACAGATTTATTTGGTGGTATTGAGTTCATTGGGCCACATGTACTCCTCAAGACAAGGAACGCCCTAAAACACAGAGGTTATCTAGTCAGGGGATTAGTGAAGGACTGCAAACCTTCTGATTTGATCACAAAATAAAAATGTAAAACAAAATGGTGCATACAAAGGGTATTGCTCTTGTGAAATGCACTATATCCAAATGTGACCTCACACGCTTTTCAACAAATATCAGATTTGAAGATTTTTCCTGAATGCTTCCGAGGGCTACTGAAAACACTGTGGCAAGCCACATGTGGCCTGTGAGCCTGTAGTTGGACCACATTGTTTTAGATAGTAATATCAAAGTGGCTAAAGTTGTAGTTGAAAAGAAAAAAAATATATTCAAAAGATCGAAGAAAGAAATATGAAAAATATTTAGAAAAGCAAAGAAAGCCGATGAAAAACTACAGGCCTAATGAAAAATCCAAAATCGGACTAGTCTTTCTTATTGTGAATGTTTTATGATTGCAACTGTTGTTCCATGTTATTAAGTTGCACTGATATTTCATTTGAAAGTTTGAGGTGTTACTTTGTTAAGTGTTCTTTTTTCCTGTTTTATTTGAACTAGCTTTTCATTTAGAAGTGAAAGTTCTCTTTGTGACATTATTTTCTATAATGGTACTCATTGCTACGGCAGTATTTAAAAATGCTGCTGAATTGAAGTATTAAACCATTTTTATTGCATGAAGATGAAGTTGCAGTGGTATATTTAATTTTTTTAGCTTCAAGATTGGTTATTTCAGTATTCTTAATTTCTGATTATTTTTAGAGCCTGGGTGCCTGTGTTGTTGTGGTTATCATTCAGCATTTGCCAAGCTATTGTAAAATAACGTTTGACTATCTCAATTTGTATGGCAATGGATTTTTCATGTTTGGTATTTTATGGTTTTTGAGAGAAATTTTCAACCAACAAATTTCCATGTGCTCTTTTAGATTTGGATTCATTTGCTTGCATGCATAGCATAGGAAGCATTTACATCACCATGGTCTTTTACAGATATCCTTATTTAATGTTATTACAAACTTTGCATTTAGCCAAAATTGATTGCTTATTAGTTCTTGTTACTTGAATTTATAATTTTGAAATGCAGGTCAAGTTCTAATGGATGCCGACTTCTGAACAGTTAAAAGTGATTTCTAACAAAGTTTTTTAGTTAACTCATTTAATTCTCAGCCTTGTATCAGAATAATTTAATACTGTGAGGCTTATTTTGCAAATAATTGCAAAGAAGTAGGCATAAAATAAAAATGTCCTGTTAGTCACAAACAGCAGGTCTCGTTAGTCACAAGAACATACTCTACAAATATCTTCGTTGCCAAACCGTAACTAGCAAATATTGAAAACTAATGTATGGATTACAATATTACCAAATCAAGAGTATCTGTGCAGTCAGTGAGCAGATTTTGAATTTGAATTTATTTTTCTTATTTGGTACTTTTGTCCCCTGTCCCATTAGTCACAAACAAATATTCAAATGACCAAAAAATTAAAAGGCAGATGAATTTTTCCAAACATGCAAACAGTGAGTTTGGGTCATCACTAACAAATGCTACTAGTTTTAGTTTTCTTCTGTATTTCATGTTTGCTATAGAAATGAAAAAGTAGTCAAAATGTTCCGTTAGTCACATTAGGAATTGCCCTAATGGATTCCACAGCAAATGACAAACAGTGCCTTTGTACTAACCAACTTATAATTACTATTTACTTACTCTTGTCATGTGCAAGTTCCACAATTCATTAAGATAATGAGTTGTTTCCAAGCCTTCCATTCTCAATGAAATTGCGAAGAGGTAGGGTTACATCACATGTAATAAGCTACAAGAAATATTCAGCCACTATAGAGGTAGCCTATACCTTGAAAATTGACAACAAATCAATCAAAAACCATAATGAAAAAAATGTAGGCTGCTATAATGGCACAGAAAATATCACGAAAAAATTATTGCATATAACTGCCAAATAATTTCAACATGGCTTAGCAATGCATGACACCTAGCTTTGGTTTCTTTTATTTATTTTCTGTGTTTGTTTCTGACATGTTGTCAATATTACCAGGTTTGGTCAAAAATACAGAGATACAAAAAGGCTTAGTAAGATCACATCACAAGGTAGGTGATAGAAGGTACATGAGGCAATTCACTAAAGAGATACAAACATTGAAACAATGCACCAGTAGCTACTACTGTGTGAATGCAGAGCATGTAAAGAAATGTGCGCACTAAATGATAAGGCCGTAGAATGTGATGGAGGATGTGCAAAATGGTACCATTGCAAATGTTTTGGACTAATGCAAGAACAATATGAGGTCTATCGCAACAACTACAGTAGAGGTAATTCATTGCAATGGTTTTGTGAATGGTGTCAGGTTAATACCAAGGAAATCACTCAGAAATAAATGTCCATAATATGGGGCAAAATGAAAGACACCACAGAATCAGAACAAGTCTTAACCATGCATATGAAAAAAACGGCCAACGGAAAAAATATATGCAAATTTCAAAAGGAAAATCACTTCTTTCTGAGGCATCTCGCCTTATAGGACTCATCAACTATAGTAAAAAAAACAAGAGCCAATAGCAATCCATATGTTATAGTTTTTCTTCCACTGGTAATCCAGAAACCATCATCTAAATCAAAACATAGAGAACATATCAAACATCTGAACAAGAGACTGGAATGGTGAAACTTAGAAAACTACAAGAACTCATTTTAGAGTGTGGAGCTATTCAGTCAAGACTTTCAAAAACAAATAAAACAATCAGTCGTAAACAAAAACAATATTAGAAAGCCTTTTGTAGATGAATGCAAAAAAGACAAATCAAACAGGTCTTTAACCATTTAACATCTGCGCCTTCTGGCCATAACGCACCAGGCTCTAGAGCTGGTCAAACCATCTGCAGATTCAGGATGTCTTCTAGTTTCAATTTTTTTTTTAATTTAAGCTTTGCGTTATGGTTTTTTGTGGGTGATGTCATAAGTGGGATAACTTTCATGTTTTTTTGGCCAAGGTCACCTGGCCCTGGGTGTCAAACCAACCAGCCATTTTTGGCTCAAGTCTTTACATACTAGGCTATAATATGAGTCTTTAGAGCCCTTGATTGGCTCTCTAACATATCTGGAGATTGTTCAAACCCCAAGTAGCCAAACACTTTTCTGACAGTGGTTTAAATAATAGTGAAACACTAGCTGTTTCAAAAAGCACTCAGCAGATTTTGATGTATTTCTGCTTTTCATACTTAAAACTTCCAAACTAACTTCAACACCCTCAGATAAATGGAAGCACTAGAACACAGTTGCTTTCTCCACTGATCCGTTTTGTGTTCATTTGTTTAAATTATTTTTTTTCAAACCGTTTCTGAAAATGCATTACAGCAATATCGTTGCAACTTACAGCAAAAATAGAGACGCAGGGCAGATTACCCCAGTTCCTCTTTGACTGGGAATTATATTGCCTGATCCTTTTTATTTGTTTGTGATGTAATAAACACGTTTGAATGCAAAGCCTCAGCATTCATTGCTTGCAGTGCTCAACATCAACTTTCTTACATGCTTAGTTGTGGGCATACAAAACTGTGAGTTGTATTTTATCAGTGTATTCAATGCAAGGATTGTTTTGTGCAACGTTTATCATGGGTTATCCATATAATCCTATTTTTTGTGTTGAGCAAAACTACGATATCTTTAAATGCTTACGAAAAAGTTTTAACATTGCACAGGTTGCTGTTCAAATAGAAAGGTGGAGTTAGTTCTGTGATGCAGTTGGTCAAGTGTGTTTAACAATGATTGCAAAACTAATCCCGACAGAGTTTTTCAATTAGTGAAATACAGACGCCATGTTAGTAATCTAAACATCTGCCTTGCAAGAAAAAATTAAAATTGCGGACTAGTTAAACCAGAAAGTCTTAAGCATGCGTATTTTAGGCAATAACAAGCCCTTTGTGCAAAATTTTAGCAAAGTTTCTTCCAATTGATAAAAGGGCAAAGTTTATGAGTTTGCGCTGATGAAAGATCATGAAAGGGTGCGATGTAGTTTGACTGTGGACTCAGATGTGCTTTTTCTGCAACAGTGTTGTCATAGCAGTGTTGGCACAGAAGATTCAATTCTGGTTTCTTCAAGTAAAGGGTGTTGCTTACGTTTCATCACAACACCTCTAAGTAATCGCCGTTAATTAAATGACCATGTTTAAAACCTAAATTATTTCAATAACATAGTTACACATCTTTTAATTGCAAATTCCAAGCTTGTTAAGCATATTCACGGAAAATTAGTTCGGACTACAAACACAATATACTTCATTATCATAGGGAGGAGGACAGATGCCTTCATGTGGCCCTCCCTGTTGCGGCATTTCCTGAAATGCTTACCAAATGTCATCGTGAGAGCACCCATTGCTACTCACGCTGGATGTGTTCAGTGTGGGATGGGTCAAACAACGCCCTTCTCAGGGCACGGCAGCAGAAATGTTGCTGAAGATCCACGACCCAACACTCTCCAGCTGAACACCGAGGGGTTCACTGAAAACAAGATCTCCGTCATTGAGCAACTAGCCTTTAAGAACAAGGCTTTCATCATCGTCCTGCAGGAGACTCACTGCACAACTGCAGACAAACTAGTGATTCCAAATTTCTCACCAGCTGGGTCAATCCTGAGCAGGAATCACAGCCTTGCCATGTTTGTCCACGAGCGGTTGGAATGGTCACTGGTCGATCAGTCTCCAGAACAATCAGAGACTGAGTGGCTGTGCGTAGACGTCACAGGATACAAGATCACTAATGTCTACAAACCTCCACACTTGCGATTCACGCCAACAGCAATCCCAAAGTTCTCGCGCCCCAGTCTGTATGTTGGCAACTTCAACTGGCAGCATGTCAACTGGGGTTACAACACAACATCCCTGGACG
>Ga0210059_1015092_pt1 | contig 11327 bp, 10 predicted proteins | sample Ectturendosymbi2_FD_188042 | JGI IMG/M metagenome (GOLD analysis project Ga0210059, IMG submission 188042) | Ecteinascidia turbinata endosymbiont from Florida, USA - Sample 2 (SPAdes) (version 2) | ecosystem: Host-associated > Tunicates > Ascidians > Unclassified | place: Key West, Florida... | reverse complement strand
CAAGCAAAAAATTTTTTTTCGAGTCTAATCTACTAGACTGACCACGTTTTTTGAGATTTTCGCCGAGTCGCTAGAGCGAACAGGAGCGGAGATATTCATCCGCAAAGCCACGTTCGAAACAGCTGCTTTTTGTGAACCGCTTGAATTAACCCGGCTCTCAAAGTGTTAAAGGGTTGAGCATGCTAATGTTATTTTTAGAACAGGCCTGTGGACGACCTACTTCATCCTTGTGGGTGACGTGGTGCCTGCAGGCACCATGTTGGTGACCACTATTTAAGTCAATAGTTAAAGAAGAGTAGTGAGTTAAAATTGGAAACTGCACTGCTTTCTCAATTTTTCTTTCATATTTTGCAGCTTGTATTTATGTTGTATGATGTATATGTACAAAGCATTGTAATCTTGATGAGAAACTCAAAAGTGATGTTGCAGACAAACTTCATCAAGCACTGGCTTGCTTGATAGGACCAGTTCATTGACAACAGGGGTTCGCAAGGTATGAGGCTTAGGTTGGGTGAAATGCTTTTTTTATTGTGATGTACATATATGTATATATAGTGTTCTGCTTGAAACTGATGCATGTACTGTGCCAAGTGTACTCCTGCCTTGCAGGTTGCATTACCATTGATGACTATAATACAATCTTAAAATAACATCTTAGACTTAGAGATTGACCAATATATTGGCCTAATAAGGCAGATATATGGGTTTTAGCAATATACAGTGCATCCTCGATTAACCGGCCGGGTTCAACAGGGAGGTACATTCAATTATTTTGTCTAAAATCTACATGTTTTACAGTGGAAAAAAAAACTAGAAAACCAACAAACAATGTTGTCAAGAAGCTCGTTTCTTATTTTGTAAGCTTATATTATTACATAATAGTATATTATTACATAATAGTTCCTATTAAGTGTGGAGCACGGTGGGCACCCTACAATAGATACTTTTCTTATCCGGCCAAGATTTTAGAAAAAGTTTGCCCAACATGGCCGGATAATCGAGGATGCACTGTATTGGTATCGGCTAAATCGGCCAACTTTATCGGCCGCAGTAGGTGTTGACAAGACAGTTCCTCACGTATCCAAACAATTTGTGCAAGAAACAGTTATCTTGCAACAACGCTAGCAGGTGTGTTTTCATAAACAAGCAGACAAGATAAACCATGGAGCATGCATCGGCCGTCGCAGCCGAAACAAAAGCATCATCGGGAAGTTTTGCAATGCTTGGGGGTTGCGGATTTTTTGTGAGTGGCGTTGTATGTGAAGCAGTTTAAGGGCTATTTTGGCTCATGTTACCTGGCCTAGGGCCAAACCGGTAGGACAAAGCATTTTGCTGAAGTGTTCATTGGAAACTAGGTTCGAGTCCAAGTCTATAAAAGCCTCTGATCAACTTTCTAGCATTTCTGATTCAAAAGTTATGATTTAAAATGTACAAATTAATTAATTATCTAACTAATGGATTAATCAAATATTTTGTTTATTTTAGATCATAACTTATGAACCCGAAACCTTAGCAGGTCATCCAAAGTATTGAAAGACTCGGATTGTAGCCTAGTTTCCAATAAAAACTTCAGCGAAATACTACCATCAAACAGTTTGGGGCCAGGTGAAGTGGGCCAAGGTGGCCTAAAAGTCTTCCACTTATGACGTCACTCATAACAAAACTGCACCCCTAACGAAAAAATTTTTTTCGAGTGCAGACTAGAAGACTTACCACGTCTTTTGAGCCTTTGAACAGCTCTCTGCCACTTTCGGCACCAGAGCTACGCGCACGCAAAGTCACGTGTGATCTGGTTGTTCTGGTGCAAAAATCTCCGAAAACAGCCGGACGCCAAAGTGTTAAGCTGAATTTTTTTGTACCATTGTGATCTTTTCAAATATTGACACATGCTGATTATGCCAATGTAATTTTAGTGCATTGCCAACAATGAAAAACACTTAGAATTGAAAATTTCGATTTTCTTAGTTTTGTCCAAAACTTGAAAAACCAAGTAGTGGTACTTCAGTATTGCTTTCTTTATTTTCATTATCCATGTCATGCAGAGTAGCATTGTAACCACAATAGTTCCAAAACATGCTATGCTAAAAAGAATGCTGCATACCCTGCCTCAGGTTGAGTTTAGCACTTTCCAACTTCGAATTCTTTGTTTTTTTTGCATACTGTGCTTTTGATGGAGCTGTGGTTTCGTAAAAATGAGTTCAGAGTGCTTTCATTTTTCTGCCTGCTTGGTAGTATTCTGTTGAAGATACATGCTCATTTCAACTATAAATTTATTGTGTTATTGCACTGTTTTGCATTCATCATTACATTAAGGCATTTGGTGTTATTGTTGTTTGTTTTTGTCGTTGTTAGAACAATCATAAAAGCTGAATCTTGTCAAATTTGAAATGTTTTTTGTCTTTTTTGTAATCACTGTCTGTTGAATTGCAACATAATTAAAAGCAAACATACTGTATATAATTGTTTTTATAGATTTTATAATGGCAGATGGATCACCTCCCAGCAAGCGACCTAAAACGTCAGGTTAGTGCCAAGCTATTGCATAATTCTGTATTTTTATGTCTGGTGTGAAAGTATTGTGTGTCTAGTTTCAAAAATCTTTTTTTTAAACCTTGTTAACACTTTGAGAACTGGCGTACGATATATTTGTACTTCGATTTCGGCCTAAAAAACAGCAGTTTTCGGTTGCCTTACCAACGCCCTAGCTCCTCCGCTGATTGCGCTAGAGAGCTGTTCAAGGGCTCAAACGGATCGGCCAGTCTAGTAGATTGCACTTGAAAAAATTTTTGGGGGGTACGGATTTTTTGTGACTGACGTCATAAGTGAAGTAGTTTTGGAGTCATTTTGGCTCATGTTTCCTGGCCTAGGGCCCAAGCGCTAGGCCAAAGTGTTTCGCTAAAGTTTTCATTGGAAACTAGGCTCGAGTCTGAGTCTTTTGAGCCTTTGATCGACATTCTAGTGTTTCTGGTTCAAAAGTTATGATCTAAAATAAACAAATTAATGAATTAGTCAAATATTTTTACTAGTTTAGATCATAACTTTTGAACCCGAAACCCCAGCAGGTCATCCAAAGTATCAAAAGACTCGGATTGTGGCCTAGTTTCCAGTAAAAATAACAGTTGGCGTCCAGGGCCAAGGTGGCCTAAAAATCCTCCACTTATGACATCACTCACAAAAAAACCGCACTCCCCAAGCGAAAAAGATTTTTTTCGAGTGCAGACTAGAAGACTTGCCGCGTCTTGAGACTTTTACCGGGTCTGTAGAGCATACTGGGCCAGAGAAATTCCCGTGCAAAGCCACGTACGTTTAGTCGTTTTTTTCCAAAAATCGCCGAAAGCAGCTGGACGCCAAAGAGTTAAGAAGGATATTTTGGCATTGCAAGTAGAGCTCGATTGATACGTCGGTCAATACGGTTATGTTGCTAATATAACATGTTGGCAAAATTTGATTGATATATATCAGCACTACATGCTCATAAAAACTGCTGCACTATTGTCTGTGTGAAGTGTTCGGAAACCCAAGTTGCTACTTCGTCTCTGATTGGTGAATACAAATTCTCTGTCCTGTTTCTTGTGGTGCACAGTATCAAGTAGTGCAAAATATACACACCACTGCACAATTGTCTCAAATGACTCAAACGTAAATTTCGTTGCAGCTTTTTGCAAGATAAGCAAATGACTGCTTGTGAACAAATCATGTTACATTTGTTTAACCATGGAATATTTTAACTACTGAATTAATGCGTGAAAATTTTATTAGCATTAGGCATGCGAGTGTGCAAAATGTTGGCCATATCTGTGGTTCAAGTTAAAGCTTTTGAAGACTAGGAATTTGTAAAGGCTCATTATTGTGCAGGGGTTGGTGGATGTATCTTGTGGATAGGGATGGACGTTTGGGAATACTGAATCCAGAAGGATTCGGATCCTGAACTATCTGAATCCAAAATGCTAATTTAAACTGGGTAATTGGATTAGGTTCGGATACTCCACAACATCAGCGGTGTACTTGATTCCACCACATGAAAGTTAATGCGCACAAACAAGACATTTTTTCAGTCCATTCCCGTGCGTTTTTCTCTTGCACCGTGTGAAAACAAGAGCACTACTGTGCATGCACAGACATTTTCTCAGTCCATTCACGTGCATGTTTCTTTTGCACTGCATGGAAACAGCACTAAGTACGCACACACAGACATTTTTCTGTCCACTCCCTGCGTTTTTCTGTTGCACCACGTGTGCAAGTGGACACTTAGCACTATTGTGCATATGCTGAAATTTTGCTGTTCACCACAAAGCTTTTTTGAGACAGCAACATGCGTAGTGATTTCTGCAGTTATTTAACCGAATACATGTGTTTGTAAGTCATTGAGTGCATTGTTTCCTGCTTGTTTTAAAATCAGTTGTCGTTGTTTTGTTAACATGTCAGCTAGAAAAGTGCTTGGAAAGAGGAAAACTGCTAATGAGCAGTTGCCTTTGCTTGCACAAATGGCTTGAAAAAATCTTTGTATAACTTGCCACGTCAGCTTCTTCTAAAAGATATTTTTCCAGTACATTAGTAACTACCACCAAGTTGCAATCACGGTTTACATGCAGACACTTGGAAAACCTTAATGTATTGCACCACATCAGCGGCGCATCGCATCGCTCTCATTACAGGACCCTTGTGCCGTAGGTACTCAGATGTTGCCACTGCAAGTTTCTAATGCGAGTGTTTTGGAACAGGCAACAGCATTTCCCTTCTAACGTTGTATACGGTTATTACAAAACAATCACATTGCTCCACATGTGTGCTACCTGACACCGTTGGTATCTGCAGCTTGATAACAAATCGAACACGGAGATTTCATGAGCTGTGGGATTTAAAAATGCTTCCAGATGTTCTAAAAATCCCTTGCTCCTGAGACAGTATTTTTAATTATGAAATCCTTTAGTGTTTAGCAAACCAACAGTCATCAGTTGAAACGTAAATTCGAAGTTGTGGCGGCCCGTGCATTGCATGATATATTAAACGTGCGCACTGTGTGTGACGTAATGATCACCTGTATCAGTCGTGGAACGTTTGCTGCACTTGCGGCCGTTATTTTTCTGCTTGCTTTGGACTATACATACACTGCAGTTGGGAATACATTTATATCTCGCAGCTGCCGTGTATGAAGATTTGTAGAACTGCGGAATGTTCAAATGCCTTGTGAAGTTCTAAAAATCTCTTGGTCCTGATACAGCCGGGCGCTGTACTGACTTGTTAGCATGTGGTGTCATGAAACTATAATCCCAATGGCGTTTGTTATGTAGCATTCGGTTTAGGCATTCACCAAATGAATCTTATTGATGTGAAAAAACAAAGTGTGAAGTCAAACAAGTAACCAAGTTGAAGCAGTGCATTGTCCGCAGCAGAACATACGGCATATATCCCCCCTGCATTTTAAACTGTGAAGTGTACTTTGCTCAGTTCTTCGGAAAATAAACTAAAATTCTAAGCTGGTGTGCAGTACAGGTGCACATCTTTTTTTCTGTAGATAATTTAACACATCTGGTGCAAAGATGTTAAACATAGTTGCATGTGTCTGGTAGTTACCCAATGCCGTATAATTAACTTTAACAGTGCTTCTTTCGCGACAAAGCTTCACACCCGTAGGGACGAGACATGACCAGACAGTGCCGAACACAATGAGCTGAAGCCTGGAAGTTGAACTCGCAGTGTTGATTTTGGCACGTCGGTGAAGGGAGTCATTTCGGCCACAGTTGCTACAGATAATTGCACTCAGGTTTCACACCATCTGAGCATTGCGCTTTACACTCCATCAATGTTAACTATGCGATTAAGCGATTAAATTTAAGTTTACAAATGAAAAGAATGTTTCCATTCGAATGTCTGGTTTATGCGAATAACTGCTATGCAATTAACCGTACTATTTTCTTATATTTTTAGTTTCGGTTTGGGATTCTGGAATCCTATGCGATAAAGCAGTTTATGTGCTTAACTGGTATGAAATTAGCCGAAGTCATTTGTAGTTGTGCTAGGCCACTAGTCAAGTCTGATTGGGTTTAAGGACATCTATAGCATAGAAAAATGAGTTTAATTCTAAAAAATATTGTCAAAATCTGGCCTTTCCTGGTGTAACCACTTTCGCCTAGCAAAAATGCACCACTGCATCAGAACTAAAAAGTTTGTTGTTCAATGTTGCGAAAATGTATTGTTTGTATGATTAAATGATAAATTGTTGATTACCAGTGCCGAAAGTGCGCTGTGAGGGCCTCCTTGGTTTTGAGTGAACAACATTTTTTTAGCAATTCTCAGGTGCAATGCATTGCAGGGAACCACCAGAATAGGATTCGGTATTCTGGATTCAGTTTAGCTATTCTGGAATAATTCTGGAATAGTAAACTATTCTGAAATGCCCATCCCTATTTGTGGAATAGCACCTGGTCATGTGGGCATACCCACAATTTTCACTAGTTGTTGTGCACGCTTAGCGATTTTTTATGCGAGTTTTCCACTGCAGTTTTATGACGAAATTATTTCCAATTTGTAGCAAAATGATTCCCACAGTATAGCAAAACAAATTCTTTTAGATATGGATTGAGACAGTGGCGCATCTAGCTTGGAAAAAGGGATCTGTCATGGAGGGCAGCTTTTGATATTACTTTTCAGCATAAAACCACACTTTCTCTTCAGACTAGAAATCGACTGATTAATTTTGCGATGTTGTCAAAGTATTATATCAGCAAAATTCTGCCGATATACAGTATATTGGAAATATTTGCTCGTTAAAGCTGCTGCGTTAGTTTTCTGCACGAATTGTTCAGAAACCCATGTTGCTACTTCATCTATGATTAATTAAAGCAAATTCGCCGTATTGTTCCTTATGACATGCAGCCCTCCCACTGCATCAAGTAGTGTGCAATATTCAGACCACTCAGAAATTGTTCCAATAAACTGGTCTATGACGTAACACTTGCTCTCAGGTTTTGCGCAGTAAGCAGATGGCTGCCTGCGAACAAAGCAGTGGTTTTTGACTATCTTAGTGACCCAAGTTTGCGGAGAATTCCATGTTATTCACTTCTTCATAGTACTGAATTATTGTCCTTCAACTGTGGTTTGAGTGGTACAAAATATCAGCATCGGTTATCAGCAATGAAAAATAAAAACATCGGTATCAGCCCCAAAAAGCCTTATCGGTCGAGCTCTACCTAAAATCCAATCAAACTTGGTTAGTAGGGCTAGTAGCCTAGAGCAACTATTTAGAATAGATAGCGGTTTTGATCTCGTCAAAACACACAAGGAAAGATTTCCAAATTATCAGTGCTTTTGGTCACAGCGAATTTATTATGTCACAATTGATGTTTGTTCCTATGAACATGGCACTGAAAAAGTACTTAGCTTGTCGAACATTCAGCAAGTGTCAGCCATATAGCTATCCATACATACACTTATAAAAGCGAAGCTGACAATCAGCTGCACAACTGTCTGTGGAGTGCTGTCTATCAAAGATGGCAGTGTTATAAAATATACTTGCAAAATCACTGCGGAGAAAAACAATTGAGTTGCAATTGCTTTGATGATTTTACACCGTAATGTAAAAGTGACTTACTCGAAATCAATATATAGGGCTTTTCACGCAGCAAACAACATCATCAACTGCTCAATTCTGAAAGAGCTATTTTCAAAATACAATGCTTGACTGATATTTTGTGCAGATAATGCGACCACAATTTCTGAGGCTAGCTGTTACACCTTTCATTATGAGAAATTCCTTTTAAAAATTTAGCTTCAGTGGAAACGAACCGGTGTTTTTGTGAGTGACGTCATAAGTGGAGGACTTTTAGTCCACCTTGGCCCACTTTGCCTGGCCCTGAGTGCCAACCGTTAGGTGGTAGTATTTCGCTGAAGTTTTTACTGGAAACTAGGCTACAATCCGAGTCTTTTGATACTTTGGATGACCTGCTGAGGTTTCGGGTTCAAAAGTTGTGATGTAAGTTAGTAAAAATATTTGACTAATTAGTTAATTAATTAATTTATTTATTTTAGATCGTAACTTTTGAACCAGAAACGTTAGAATGTCGATCAAAGGCTCAAAAGACTCAGACTCGAGTCTAGTTTCCAATGAAAACTTCAACGAAACACTTGGGCCTAGTGGTTGGGCCCTAGGCCAGGCAAAATGACCCTAAAACTACTTCACTTATGATGCCACTCACAAAAAACCCGCACCCCCAGGCAAAATTTTTTTTTCGAGTGCAATCTACTAGACTGGCCAATCCGTTTGAGCCATTGAACAGCTTTCTAGCACAATTGGCGGAGGAGCTAGGGCGTTGGTAAGGCAACCGAAAACTGCTGTTTTTTTTTGCGAAAATCGCCAAAACCACCCAGACGCCAAGGTGTTAATGCTGAGTACCTGTGGCACAAACGGGCTTGTCATGACAGCCAAACTCACCCCTGGATTGAGATGTCATATATTTGTGATGTCATGGATTTCACATGCCTGAGAATATTCCAAATTTAATGCCTCAGTCATTCAATATTCAGTGGTTGGATTAGTGATGTATGTGTGTTGTTTTTTGTATGCATATGAACAAATGCAGTGTAACAGTACTGTTATTATATGTGAAGCAACTAGAAAATTATGTGTAATGTGAAAAATCTCCATTGCTTGAGCATTTTTAAATGCAAGTCCCACTTAAAAAATGCATTAGTACCTGATACCTGAAGTAGTGATATTTGTTTGGAAAGTGATGCCATTATCTCAAATTTGGTGCATTTTCTCTATTCTTTGTTTGTAGATGCTTTTAATTTGGAAGAAGCTCTTCCAGATGAGCTTAGAATCTATGGATCTGCATTGGCCCCATCAAGTGCAGACAGCCCTTCACTTGTGCCTGCTGGAAACTTGGCTACTGTCCTTCCTAAATCCCAGTCTCAAGTTCCTCTGCCATCTGGCTCAGCAGACAGTGTCAGGATGCCTGCACCATCATCCCAAATTCCTTCTGCTCAAGCGTCACACAAGCAGCTCTCCCAATTGTTAAGTCAACCATCAGACCGAAATTCACCTAACTTTCCTGCTGGAATACCTTCCCCCAGCAATGTTGCAAGCAACAGCCCTCACCCTGCACGAAATACTCCCCAGCCTCAACCAAGCCCAGTATCCATATCATTGAGTTCTATGCAGAGTCCTACAACTGGCACTAACATAAATATAAAGTCTCCTATTAACTCTTCCATTAATGCCACTATGTCAAGACCAACCGGAAACTTGAGAACAACTCCATCACCTAGAGTACAATCATCTCTAAGTTCATCTCCAGCAACAAATTCATCAATGATGAACTCTTCCGCAACAAACTTGAATCGAAATGTTCCTGCTGCAATGCAGTTTAACCAAGCAAATCAAACCAGCGCTATTGGACAACAGCACAACACTGCTCTACCTGCTCAGAATCTGATCAATGGTCCTGCAAGAAGCCAAATCTCTTCTGCTTCAGCTGGTATGCAAGGACTAAATCCTGCTGCAAGGGTGGCTGTGTCTGCAGTTGGCCTGAACAGTGGCAGTGTTCAAAATAACTATGTTGGAAATTTGAGAAACCCTGCTGGAAAGGTTAGTGTTTTATATCTTTATCCATTATTGTTGTAAGTTTCAAGCAAGATGAAAACAAACTTTTTTTGCAGCAATATGTTTACCGTTCCAACAACATGCCTATGTCACTGAACAGTGGAAACCCTGTGGTGAACAACATGGTGATGGCATCACAAGCACAACAGCAAACAAATTTGCAGATGTATTCTCAGTCTGGAGTAGTGTCCAATATGCATAATATGGGCGTCACTCATCAGGTTGATGCATTACAGAGGCAGCAGCCTCAGCGTCAACAGCAAATCAGTTATCTTCAAGGGAAAGCTGGAAATGTGCAGCAATTTGCTGTTTGCACCATGCAACAACCATTGCCTAGTAATCAAGGAAATATGGTGAGTGTTGGTATCTATTTCATCAATTGGTGAATTGCACTGTAACAATCTGTTGCATTCACCTAACCTATTGTGCATTATGTTTCAAAGGAATTTGTTTTGTTGCCTGTTTGTTTATTAGAAAAGGGAAATGATCACTGACGTATTTTTACTGCAGCAGAACAGACAACACAATGTAAACCAAGAGAAGAAAAACAAGATAAACACAGAATAAATCAATAAAAGTCTACATGCAAAGTGCACCTGACATGCAAAATAATGAAACGAATGATAATTGTGTGCGTGAACTAGAGTCCTGCGCGAGTTGAAATTTTTTGTCCGCTCCCACCCCGCACCCGTGAAATTCAAACCTGCCCTGCTGCACACCCGCAGGAATTTGTGAAATCTTGCCCGCACACTTCTAACCCTCCCAACCTGCGCCTGCCATGCACTTTCTCTGTCCCAAATCCGCACCTGTCTGAAAACTACTAAAAACTGTGTCCGAAAACTACTAAAAGCCCATAGCTTCTGAAGACAAGTTGACAAGCAGCAAAATCAAGCTGCTCATTCTTTCCATTGACAACCAAAACTTTTCCACACTCTGATCTTCCACAGTCAGCAGATTTGAGCTGGATAAAAACCACGTTTCAATCGAGTTGTGACCAGCTGTGCGTTAAGTGCTGTCTTACCCATTTAGAAGGGCTGCTAGACTGAATTATTCCTCACCAAGTATGACGGTAGCATTGGAAAATGGAAATGGCCACTTGCTTGCCTTCCACATGGCAAGAGTCTGAGCTGATGTTTCACAACAAGGGGTAGTTACATCATAATGTAATAATTGCTGTGGACCTGCTGTTCTAAGTGCAATGCTGGCAAGCACCTTTAGTACATCCATGTGTTTTGCAATTTTTAGCTGATTATTTTTGAGTTGAACATTCAGTTACCCACACTTAAATAATTTCTCATCCTGCACCTGCAACAAGTACATCCTGCCCTGCAGCATGTTCAACCCACACCTGCACGCATAGGAGTGCGGGTTCCTGCACCTGACCCTGAAAATGTGGGTACCCACCCCACGCAAGACTCTAGCGTGAACATAACACAATCATGCAAACAACAACCTACCTATCTGAAATGGCAGGAAAAAACAAACAGACCTGCTGAACACTTTGAGAACCGGTCTACGATATATTCGTACTTGGCACAATCGCCAGGCTGCCGATATGGTTTTATGCGTGACGCTTGAGCGGGCAAGGTGCTGTTTGAAACGGCTGTGCTGGGAAAACCATGCACGCTAGAAAAAAACTTCCTACATATAAAATGTTCGGCTGGTCGTCTAGTTTCTGATGAACTCAACCAAAGAAAGTTCCCACCTCGTTTAGATGGGTATATTG
>Ga0210059_1015091_pt1 | contig 11328 bp, 11 predicted proteins | sample Ectturendosymbi2_FD_188042 | JGI IMG/M metagenome (GOLD analysis project Ga0210059, IMG submission 188042) | Ecteinascidia turbinata endosymbiont from Florida, USA - Sample 2 (SPAdes) (version 2) | ecosystem: Host-associated > Tunicates > Ascidians > Unclassified | place: Key West, Florida... | reverse complement strand
CTTGTTTTCAGACGTTTTGATAAAAGTTCCCCCTGAGCAGAAGCAAGCAAATCCGGTATCAGTCTTCGTACCCCTGCCAGGCCCGTAGCCAGGTTTCAAGGTTTGGTGGGAACAATACATTTTTAGGGGGGGAAAGATCTTTGCTTTTACTATGTTTGAAACAAATTTTTCTGGGCACAACAAAATTTGGGGGCACTGCCCCCGAATGCTCCCCCGTGGCTGCGGGCCTGACCCCTGGTAAATTTCTCTCAGAGGTCCTGCCTGTAGTCTGAACGGTTAGATGGTTTCTAGTGCTATATCACTGTTACGAATGGACTTGGGCAAGAAACAACAGAATGAATGTGTTTATACTTGTAGAGTCGGTCAACAGTCAACACAACGCAGTCAAATTGAATGAAAACCGTTTGTTTAATGATTTTATTTTAAAACACCGCGCTGTCGTATCAGCATGTTCAAACTCGTCTTATGTCCGCGTGATTGACGCGTAAAGGTAATTGATATTTACTCATTAATGGAAGGTCAAGTTAATTGCAACGTGGTTGGCTTTCACTGACAAAAATTACGCACAATATTTTGTCTTTGTAGGTGCAACACGCGCATAATGAAATCTACATAAAATTTTATAAACGAAGCCAATTAATTTTTTCTTGCGTTCTTCAACTGACCGATTTTTAATTTGATGTCTTTTTTACATGGACTTGTTCCATTTTCAATGCTGTGAAAACAGTGATGTATCTTTCGCTGAACACATCTATTTAAAAAACATAATGGAACGCTTCCCACGCAGTTAGTGTGTTTGGCGCTAGAGTCATTGCAAAGCTGACCACTCTCAAAAATGTGCTTACGGCATGTGTTCACGTACCACTTGCGGTCAAAACCTCAACCGAGATTTTAGGTGCTGGAAACAATATTATATCTATGCTGCATTCAGAATCGTTCAACCACTTCTGCTTAAAGATTTTCTAAAAAAGGTCCAGGACGTTACATGGAAAATTTAGGGGTTTCCATCTAAGGCAAGCAAAATTTTTTGGTGGATATGTCCCCCTGACATAATCCTAAATCACCTCTTGCAGCATCAAGTAAATCAGTTTTGTAAAAATACATCATAGTATTTTCAAATTGTTCACCGAAAGCAATGAAACAAATAGGTTAGCACGATCAGTAAGACCAGGTTTTTTTAAGTTGTTTTAGGGACCCGATTCGGGTCGTTAGAATTGAAAATCGGGTCCCTAGAATCAGAGAAAATTATCATCGGGTCCTTAGAATCAGAAAAAATCGGGTCCCTAGAATCAGAGAAATCGGGTCCCTACAGGTCCATACCGGGTATCTCACATTTTCCACCCTGAGTAAGACTGTAAACACGCTGGGTGTGTGTTAGTTAAAATACATTTTGTAACAAGAACGCCTATTGCCGTCCAAATGAAATTCTGCTTTTTGCAGAGGTTTACTGAGCAGTCGGGATGAAGAGAAACTTCATCAGGTACTTCTGAAACTATTATTTTCATATGCAGCGTGTTTGAAAGTGCACTGAAAACGGAAGTTGCTGGCATGCCTAGAGTCTGAGCACAATTGTAATGAATTGAAAAGTATCAATGCTACGTTTTTCTTAGAGAAGTAAAATGCATTAAAATATTACTGATAAGGAAAAAGTACAATCTTTAATTTCTTATTTTTGGCAGGTTTGTTTCCACACATCAGCACACCTAGTGCCACCTGGCAAGCCAGACAAATCCTCTGGTAGTGCGACACTGTTTGGAAGTGTAGTCGGGGTAGCTGCTCAAGATAAACTGAACTTTGCTGAACCGTTTCATGATCTTAATGCCGATGAAAATCATGGTGCTGTTGTCGAACATATCGAAGATGTTCATGGCAGTACAAGTAAGAGTTATTCTTTTGCAAATATTCCTAGAGTAAAATCCACAGAACGTACAAATGTTTTGTTGTTGAGGTACGTTGCCTTCGTCAAAAAACTTCAACTTTTGAATTCTGAAGAAGACAAATTCGCCGAAATACGGCTGATACAGAAAAACGTTTTACCGCAGAGGTCCGAGAAATTATTGTGTATTTGTTTGAAACAGTTAGCCAAGTTTTTAAGGTTGCATTGAATAAAAACCTGTTCTTTGAGGCGGAAGAGTAACGTGAAGTGTCATTTCATTATGCATGGAATCTTACCTGCAATTACAAAAGCAACTCGCTGATGAAACGTGATAATTGCTTGGCTAAAATATACAGAATATAGTCATTTGTAAAGTGGAAACATAGGCTCGATGGATGCATAATTATAAAATCTGAATAAAACGGCAAATAATTGATGAGAATGTTATTGCGCCGTGGTCGTATACATAAATCTTTTCAGTCTGTTTCGAACAGGTATAAGTAACTGTAAATGTTTGAAACTTCATGGAATGGTTAAAAAACTTGAAATGATTTGTGGCTGGTTGAAGTGCATAATTTGATTTAAATTGAATAAACTTTAGTTTATTTTGTTAAAATATTGGTTCCGTCTTGTCTACATTTCGCTCGGTTTGTTTTACTGAGTCTTGCTACTACAAATTTCTTTGTATGGAGACTTAACGATGAATGAAATTAATGGACACTGGGTACTAGGCGCTCTACAGCTTCGTGTACATAAGACCACTATTGACGTTTTCGATAAAATTAATTTTGCTATCATGGTTTGCAAGCGAGATGTTTTTTTTTACTGTATTTCTCTCTGATAAGTTTTTTTAGTGTTTCTCCTTTTACCAAAAGACATAGAGGTTATATTTAAGAAATAATGTTGAATTTAACAATTTCAGGCCCTAGCTTTTCAGCGGGCATTTTGAGGGATCGCTATTTGAATTCAAAATCTAAATAGAATCTATTATTCAAAATCTAAATAGAATCTATTTGAATAAGGACTGAAGATGTGTAACACACGAAACTAGTTTCCTTACGCAATAAATTGCGATAGATTCGCTTGGTGTGGGTCACTGATGTGGCTTTACAAACATTGATGAATGTTGAATTTAAAAGCAATTTTGCTCAGTCTTCATATAGTTAACTTTTGGGTAATTAGCATTGCATTTGTCATCATCTTGAATAAATTTACTTGCTTAGTGCTTGCAGGTAAACGCAATATGCAGGTATGGTATATCCGAAGCCTGGTAAAAATGTCAAAAATCTGTCCCATTTGTCTGAAAAAACTCATACCCATAGATATCCCTGGAAAACCTTTTTTATAAATAGCATGAACTTCAAACATGAAAATTTCTTTCGTCACCTTAAGCACTGGTTGTCCAATACGTGGTTGGACTCTGCCTCTCACAGTTTCCTTAAAATTATAGACCAGTCTCATCACCGTGAACATGGAATTTTTTTGCAATGACGCTTTGCATACATATTGACATGGCCACTGACCACCTTTTCTCAGCACAACTGAAAACATCACTTCAGCAAAATCTTGTTTTCACAAACCCTAATTGCGAAGATATAGCGAAATGTTTTACTAATAGCGAATGTATATTTTTTTAAATTGTTTCATTTATTCTTTAATATGGAGATAAAAATACAATCAGATTTCTTAAACGCCCAGAAAAGAACCTGTTCAAAAAACACGACTGAAGTAAAGATTTTCCTGGTCAGCGGAAAGGGAGTAAGAAACTCACCATGAAGCACCTATAATGAAAAACACAATTTTATGGCACGTAGTACATAACAAACATCATTTTTTGTCGCAAAGCCAGTCCAAGAAGATGTCTGCTGCTACCAGTTGTCAAATACGTAACCCAGCACGCAAAGCAACACGCAGGGCTAATTCGCATTGTCGCAAGAGCTCTGCAGAAGCTGCCTGTGATAAATATTTGTATCTGTTGAGCGATTTACCATTCATGACAAGTGCACAACTGTCATGCCTAATCCTATTGGACGAGGGCAGGTGGAAACGTTTTTCGTACTTAATTTCCAAATAATTAAAAGTTCGTTGCAAGCTTTCAAGGAATCTGTCGGGGGAACTCTGCATTCTTGACGTTGCGATATATTCCCAGACGATAACGGTTTCTACCTTATTGGTCTCATCAGTGAAGCACAAAGCATTTAGAAGCTAATGAAAAAAGCTCATCGATCTAGAAACAAGCAAATTCAAAAAAGTAAACGTGAAGAATCAATCCCAATGTTAGATTTTGCAAAATTCCTACAAACCATACATTTCATTTAAGAACCATCTTATGGATTACATTTAGGAATTATTGTAGTATATTGAGTTTTAATTTGTTTAGACCGCTCTAAAATAATACCATTTCTGAAAAGATTTTTTAAATCACGGCCAACCGTTAAAATGAATAGCGAAAGGTTTTAGGTGAGATGATTTGAATAGCAAAATACATGTCTTGACGACGATTTTTCTGTAAAAATATCTTGGTTGAGATTAAATTTACGAATAGCGATGTAAGTTGACCTAACATTTCAAATGAGGCAGGGTGGAAAACATTTGACTTAAAACCAAGTCCGTCGTTAAAATTTTTCCCATATGAGCTTTCTCAGTCACTACGCTTGAGCCCTTCATTAACTGTGCCGCTTCCCCAGTCAAAGGTTATTCATGGTGTTTTGGTGCATACCATTGGAGAAAACAGATCACCTTACTGGATAAGTATTGATCTGTCTCCCTTTCGTAAATATTTTGTTTCCCATTTGAAGTATCTCAAAAACGTGCTGGCCGAAACCTTCAAAATGGTGTTTCACGCTCTGAAATTTACAGCTGTCTCTTATTTGTCGTTTTGTTTCATTAAACTTGTTTCATTAAAAACTTAGAAAGTATTTTATCTTCTATTCAAGCTGGCTCTTCATAATCTTAGGTTTAGAAAAGATTAGTGTTCATAGGCAGCCATGTCAGCAAAGGAAGTCGGTTGTGCTCCTGGTACACTATTAACTTATCGATGCTAGCACACGTCATTAAAATGGAAACCCAGTGGCTTGATGACACATATCGTTTCCGGAAAGCTCAGAGGTTCAAGGTTAATATGCAAATGCCCTGTTCTTTCGTCGCTGTTATTTCGTTGTGGTGCATCAGCGTTTTTAATTTTCTACACGTGAATTACAGTTGCAGAGGCTCGAAACTTTTTTTCGATGATCGGATCCAAACACATTCCCTTTAAACACGATGACGCTCGGAAATTCGGGAGGACACTTGATCTAACTGAAGAGCAATTGCGGCAGTGCGAGTTCGATCCACGTGGCCAGCTAAGTAAGCGCGGATTGCGATTTTGTTGTCTGTTTCTTCCATCGACTTCACTTTCCTAAAAGTAAACTTTCCCCCAAATTCAGTTGCGTGATCAGTTCCGATGTGCATCATGTCCATTGTGCCATCTGTACTTGCGGCGTTTCAGAGCAACTGGAAATTGCACAGTTTGTATTTATACTTTGCATTAACTTGCATACGAATGTAGCCAAAGGAAAGTGCGCATCTTATTGAACGCTGGGCATGTTCAAATAAAAATCCGTGAATGGATTCAACTGTTAAAGGCAAAATTGATAATTTTGGGTTGATAATTTTGGGGTTAAATAAATTGATAATTTTGGGTTGCAAAAGGAAGTTGCTCCTTAATTTTATAGTCAATGGCGTAAAAAACTAAAAGATTTCTTTCAGTTAACAAAGGCTAGCTTCTGGTCCAGACAGCAATTTCCTTTCCATTGCAATGTGGTATCCGATTGTTTGTTGTATCCGCCTGAAACCTTGTCTGGACACATACTCCTTTTGTTTTATCTGAGGCTGTTACGATAAACGCAATAGCTCACTTATAAGCTGAAAAGCATGGGCATGAAAAAACGAAATTCATCTACAAAACTATTGCTTTTCTGCAAGAAAATTTATACAGTACAGTCATCTTTCTGGTGATTTCTGTTATCCGTTCATCCATTAACGATTAATGTTTTTGCTAAATCGTTTGATTTTGCCATTTTACTACGATAAAATTCGGCCAATAAAAAAGCTTGACTCAGTTCAATGTTTTTTATAGGAAACCCCGGTGAAATGATGGTCCATGTTATCGACTCCATTCGAAATGCGATGGGATCGGAGTTCACCCCCCGCAAGGTCATTGAATACTTCCGCGAGAACCAAATGATTCTTTTGGTGGAAAGACTCGAAGCATACTTGCGTTGTTGAAAGGTGGCAACGAAAACCACTCACGTGCCACTTGTCACCCAAACCCCACGTTCAGCATAAGAAACTCACCTCGTGTGGTGCTAGCAACGAGTCAACCAACAAGGGGGTCAAATCCATTGCAGGGCAAAATGTTAAAAAATCTGGCTGAATTTGAGCAAATTATGAACATAGGTTTGTCGGAGAGCTCCCCGTTGTTTACCCGGCTATATCAAAAATAATTTATTTTCCATCACTCCATAGCAAAGAAGATTACTTTAAATCTGAAAATAATTTTTTGATCCTGACAATCCATGTAACTTCGAATTCTTTTTACAAAGTGAAATAGCAAATAATTTAACCTCAGATGACGTATCAAAAAAGACAACCAAATAAACGCGATCTTCAAAGCAATGTGATTTGAGTCCAAACACCCTACGGATACACATCTCGTTGCATGACGCTTATTTCAAACTGCCGCGAATGTGGTTTTAGTGGCCCACAGCACCTCGGTGTTTGTTTCACTGCGGAAAACTATTGCCGGCCGGCTCCTGCAGCTGCGTCACGTCATCAAGAAACCGGATTGAGGTCGGGATGACTCAAGCTAAAGCTGTGCAACTGTATCTTCGATCTGAAAACCAACGATTGCTGTGATATGTTTGCTAGAATGATGTTTCATTCAGACTGAGGGTTTAGAAAATGCTGTCAAATACCCTTTCAAAGAATAAAAAATTGTTAAACATTTGTGTGTTTTGTATCACCGAACCAATTCTCATCACTCTCAACCACTGGGCAAGAAGTATGGAATTATTTTTGTATTTTGCTTGATCCGTGTGATGGCAAGTGGCGGCAGGCCGAAACCTGAGGTTTGCCTCTTGTCGGGGGCGGTTGAGGTGAACGACCTTGCCCAAACAGCGCTACAGCGGCTTACCCAGTGGCCGTGGATTGCCTTGGATCGAACACCCAACCTTTCAATTGGGATGCCCTGAGTTATTGCCGGCAGGATTTATCGCCGTGTGGAATTATTGAAACATTATTTTTTCAATTTGAGATTACAGTCATAAAGTGAATTCATGAAATGAGAATCTTATCAGATTGGAAACGAAATTCCAGAAAATATGTTTGGAAGAAGTTGAGGATGTTGAGAGCACTGTATAATAGCTTTGATATGTGATGCATTGATTCCAACGCATGGCAAGGATGTTGGATGGTGAAGAAAATTGTGTAAATGAGACGCTCTGTAACTCAAGCAGAAATCGTATTTCTTTCATGCTGCCGGAATAAATCTCCACGCCCGTCTCCTGAAAATTTCCCAAACTTAGCTTTAAAGACTTATTGGCAAGCATGCAGAATAAATCGCTGCGGTTACGGAGAAATTGAAGATTGTCATTTACATGAAATACTGTGGTCAATTTTTAAGTATCGTTTGGCGATTTACAAATGCAAGATACCAATGCGTATTCCTCAATTTTTTTCTGCAACAGTTAAAAACATCTTTTGTGAGAGCGCTCAAGCGAAGTACTTGCTTCACGTGTATATTTTGTACATACGGGACGGACTGATGAAAACGCAGGATGTTTTTTTCCTGTCAAAAAATTGGTGCGAGTTTTTGTTGAGCACTGACCACCAGTCAACTCCAGCCGCTCCTTATAATCGATTGACTTCTCTTTGCCTTCTTTTGTTTTTAGTTGCATCTATATGATCTCACCTTGATTGATTTGTGCCGTTAGCAGTTCATCGTGTTCTGCATCTGAATATTTTCTTATACCGAGGATTGCGTGCACTGCTCACATGCGCCGATAGGGCACTTGCACACCTCGATTTCAGCTTAAATATAAACTTGCTAAAAATTTAACTCAAAATAACGATTGAAACCAAGCGGTTCCACAATTTTTTCTATCATTAGTGGTAAAGTGGAATTTTAGCTAACCACTAAAAATTTTATTTGGTACATTTCAGAACAACCCAGCTGAACACTTTGAGTAGAGCATAGTTATGTACGTTAGAAGTTATCCATTGGGGCAAAACTGCGCTTCGGCTTTAGTAGGACTCCTTTATTTACCACAGTGTCGTTTTGTAAATTGATTAAAAGTTCAAATACAACTACAAATTAGCTGGACACCTTGGATCTTACAAAATATTGTTGTAAGTTTTCATTTTGATACTGCATCGCATCCACTTTTTTCCATTCTTGCATTATTTTGGATAAGCAATTTTTTCGCCAGTGAACTGTTTCAAAGTGGATACGATTTGTTCAACTCAATATTTCCAGTAGTAAGCGTTTATTTGTTTTTATACTGCATTTTTAATGTTAGGAATAATGTAGGTCTTTTATTGCACTCAGAATGTTGTAAAAGTGTTCTTACCTTTAATTTAATATTGTTTTTTTTAGAGAACCGCGATTGTCAGCTGTTTATTTTTACCTTACGCCATCTTTTTCATTTGTACATATTATTAACAACTTTCAAAATTTTTCTGTGGAAAGCGATGGCTACATGCGACAAAAATAATTTGGAACTGGTGGATTGCGCTGTTTTATTTTTTTAGTTTTGTCGGTAAAAACTAATTAGTTTCAGCCGAAAAACGAAACTAAAGGGCACTTTCAGCTCTTTCAGGAGCAGAAAAAGTGTTTGTGTTTGTCCCAGGTGGCACTCAACAATACAGTGCGGAAAACTGAGTGTTTAAAAATAGTTCGCACGATTTTCGAAACACGTTCATTTGTGGTTGCTCTATAAAATGCTACTAAAATTAGGGTTGCATTTAACAGCGGAAACTGAAAATTTTGTTGGAAATTGATTCTCCACAGTTTTGCTCGCCGTGCTGCTTCGACTATCAGTTTATGAAGTGTGGTGGGTGAAGCAAAGTTCTCTACAGTACATACCATATGGAGCCCCGCACACTTCGGCGTGTGAAACCGAAGAGATTTTTTTGTAAAATGTATTGACACTTTTTGTAGTACTGTTAGGCTTTTGTTCCATTTTAAGTTGCCTGTCGATGTAGTACAGTAACTCTCGCCGCATGTTCAACGATCTTTGCCTTTTAATAAACCATATTTAAAGCTTCGAACTTACAATAATCATTGCAAGAAAAATTACTGTTCAAGCAATTTAGGTATCATATAAAAATGTCCGCATAAAGTACAACCAAACCACCCACGATATCCCAAACGTGTTTAATATTTAGTAGAAACAGTGTTTACATTGTGAATAACGCTTCTTTTCTGATGCAAGTAAACTTGAAATAGTGTAGAAAAACACCAAAACTAAGAATAGCGGTTTCCAAGTTGTTACTGGCAGTAATCAACCTGAAGTCACTGTTGAAAGCACTGTAATCGTAATTCGTAACACGATCAAGATACCACATCAGGAAATGCCTTTAAAAAGCTTTTAATGTGGACGACAGAAGGCTTGTAAAGCATGGCTCAACTAGCTCGAAGTTGAGAAGCGGTGATACAGGGAGACGGAGTATTACAAACAAATCATACTTCCAAACCAATTCAATGGTGTATAGCACCAATGCTTGCAAACGTTTGCGATTTCCTTGCCACACAGTAGCAAAAAGTTCAACTGATGAGTAATAGGTGTAGCATTTGATATTTAGTGCGGTTGTGTGCTTGGTTTTATCCAATTTTCGCAAGATTTTAATATTACTCTACCTGAGAATCTTTTTTCTTCTGATGTAGCTCGCAACTGCGGGGACCAATGAAACTATCGCTATACACATCGTAACATCCTGAAATTTTTAGCTACAAGCAGTAAAGCATCGAGTAGCTGAACAATCGTCCACCAGCAAATGCCAAGACCCTACAATTGCTTTCAAGTCAGGAAACAACACGGCCAGTGGTGCGCGGAGTCTGCTTTGCACAAGTTTCAGCATCACGACCACAGCATGCCCTGCTGAGCGCTTGAATGACCGTTGATCTGTTAGTTTGGCTATTCGGAGCTGCACTATGAAGAAGAAATGGGCAACTGGCGTTCTAGCTTTTAGTAAATGTGTGTTTAATATTCGGAACCGACTTTATCAGGCAATTAGCAAAAAAGAGTAAATGAAGGATGTTTTCTGTTGCTCTGTTAACCAAGCTGCACTGATAACAAACAATGACGTGTTTGTTCTAGAAAAGTTAGTTTGCGATTACGGAGTTGTAGACGTTTTCCTCGGGTTGCAAGTTACAAAGTTGCTTTTCGCTCGCATTTCAAACATGTCCTGCATTTAGCATCATTTCGTTAAAAACTGTGAGACAATGACGTAGGAGTTGGCGGTGCAAAGGTCGCAAGCGCACCCCCAAAAGTTTTGATTTGTCAAAAATTTGAGCAAAAAATTTCGATATTTTTTAATAATATTAATGAAATTGTACTTCTTTGTTATTGAGTGTGTAAATGAAAAGTTTATTATGTCATAGAACACTGATTATATAAAATCAATGAACTGTTTCTATGTTTCTAGTAACTTCATGTTTTAGTTTGTGAGCGTTGATGAGAAACTGGTTCGCTTGAAAGGTTGGACAAAAGAAGGCATTTCATTTGTATGCTTACAGTAATTAATTGTACACTGAGGGAATCGAACATAGTGCAGGGCACCTACTTCATATCAGTAAAGTCCATGCCAGAAGTACAGAAAAATTTTTATTTTAAATTTTAACTGCAGTAATTTGTTTAACACATCTTGCCATACTGTTTTTGGGATATATGTGTAGTTGAACAGACAATGTTGTGAGACTCACGGTATAGTCATAATATAAACAATGTGATACATGCCACATATATCACATATGTCTTCAAAGAAGGAAGCAGCTTCAGGTCTACTTCAGATAAATGTGAGTTTCCTTGCTTACAGCAAAAGCTGGAATGTGAAAGGAAGGCTGAACCTCAGAATTGTGAGGCAGATGATCAAAAACCCTGGTTTTTGAAAGATCAAACACTTTTCTTAATTGGTCTCAATTCAGGTTTAGAAAAAAGCACACGGCAAACGTATTTTTTTAAAAATCCTCTAGTCTTAGGGCACATTTTTATTTTAAACAAATTACAGCACGAACCAAGTGTGTCAAGTACTTTTAGTACATATTACAGAAAAGTTTAGTTGTTGGGTTAAACTTCGCCGCATTTAGCTACATCCGAAGTTCCTACGTGAGTTCGACCATAGACGTAGCAAGGACGGTATTCACAAATCTAAGTTTGCTTGACCTCCCTATCAAAGACTTCTAATCCCGGTAT
>Ga0210059_1015089_pt1 | contig 11330 bp, 2 predicted proteins | sample Ectturendosymbi2_FD_188042 | JGI IMG/M metagenome (GOLD analysis project Ga0210059, IMG submission 188042) | Ecteinascidia turbinata endosymbiont from Florida, USA - Sample 2 (SPAdes) (version 2) | ecosystem: Host-associated > Tunicates > Ascidians > Unclassified | place: Key West, Florida... | reverse complement strand
CTACGGCCTCCAAAATGCGACAAGAAAGAAGACCCACAGGTTTGTGCTACATCTTTTCCCCATCTGCTTACTCCTACACAAAAAGAAAAAAAGTTAAACCCGAAGGCAATGATTAACTACAAAAGACCCACCACAATTGGACAAAAGCTAACGAACTACAAAGACCTTGCTTTAAACAACACATGAAAGCAAACCAAAGGTGGCTCAAGGTCATGTGAGCACTGTGCACTTTGTGGTTGCTTTGGAAAAAACAACAAATCCATGGTACCAAATGTTTCACAATTGCTGACCAAAACCAAAACTGTTGAGCTAAACCAAAGCTTGACTTGCACAGATTTTGGCATTTATTTCGCGATTTGTGTGATATGTCATGAACAGTATGTTGGTCAAACTAGCAACAAATTTTCCAAAAGATGGTCAGTGCATCACAGTAATTGAAACAAACAAGATTGTAAAACTGACAGTGACAAGGACCAGATGGCCTTGTTGCAGCACTATTCAGAGAACCACGGCACTATAAACAAAGCACCTTTGCACGAAGCATACACCATTACTTTTGTCGAACAACCAAGTTGTCGCTCTCTGGATATCTGTGAAAATGAATGGTATCACCTAATTGACACGCAAATCGACATTAAGAACATGATCCTCCCCCATGTGAAATAATTATTACGATGCTTTGTGTTGTTTGACTCAATCTGATATTGTCTTCCGCTTTGTGTGCTAGCTTTTCCCTCAACACAGCTTGCTTACTCCCACCACAGCGTTTGAAGCAAACTCGTGGCAGGTTTGAATGCATATCCCAGAGACTTACTGCCTGCACATGGCTCACTATTTTTCTCTACCGTTGTTAGTCCAAGAGTTAGTTTTTAGTTGGAGAAATTTTTTCAGCCATTACCATTAGCTAGTTAGATGTTTCAGTCATTTGTTTATTTGAGTAAATGTCTTTTTAATTTTTGAGTAAACAGTTATTTCATGAGTCAGTTTTTTTTTGTCACCACTAGTATTCTTGACGTCAGTCAGTTTGTTAAGATGTTATGATTTATGAGCTTGTGTTACAAAATTTTGATTGTAGTCTTGAGTTTGTTTTTTCTCTGCTGTTACTTCAGCCTTTCAACTTTTCACCCGTAAGCTTTGCTTGCAATTTCAGGACTGAGGATGCGTAATTTTACATGAAATCGATTTCCTATTAAATATTGGCTGATCGATTCCTTGCTTACACCCATTGTGGAAAGTACATACTTGAATAGAGGTATGTGCAAGTTTGAATCATCGCAAAAATATGAAAGCAGATGGCAGTCGACTGATTCCTCGAAAGCATACAGAAACACTAGTGCTTTTGAGTGTATGATCATTTGTCAAATGCAAGCAGGTCTTGAATCTCATTACTTCAGTGTTGCAGAAATTAGATAAGCTCAGTTTCAGTTGGTAATGCTTCTGAACTAAGAGAGGTTTGTTTGGGTCAAACCTTAGAAGTCATGCATGCAGAGATTGCGCATGGCCTAAAACTTTGGGTGCAGGCCTCTAGTCTATGCAACTGAACATGCCGTGGCGAGAGTGTGTTAGTAGTCATCTGGTTCAGTGCAACTTTCCTATCTAAGGCCTTACTGCAAAAAATGCATACCTGTTTCTTGAAACAAGTGTAACAGCCTGACTTATGGTTGTGTGCTTTATTGATGCAGATGAACTCGTCAGATTGTTTATATTCGTTCTTATTCTTTGAACACTACTTCAGATTTTTACTTTTTAGTTGAGTGCTCAGACATTTGCAATGTTTGTTTGTTTAACCGCGAGTCATGCCCCAACACATTTGTACTTTACCTGGCCATGACCAGTTTAAAATTAGCGTCCTACTCTGCAGTAGTGTTGTACTAAGTGTTATGGGTTAGCAAACAATTGTGCTACTAAAGTGTATGTAACTCTGTGGTTCTGTCCCCAATCTCATAAATACTGTTCAAAACAGGGTATTTTTTAGAAACAGGCTATTTTTTGGAAAGTTCTGATATTTGAACTAAGCATGATTACTTTCTGAAAGCGATATGATCATAAATATTATATCGAAATGTTTGGAATTTATCGAACTATGTGTTGATCTATGAAAAAATTTTGGGGTAATGTTAGCTTAAATGAAATGCGAAGCCAAATTGCAAAGGCACTCTGACACCCAAAATGTCTTGTGTTGTGTGATTGTTGTTTCCACCCAAAACCTAACCCTTAAATGTAAACCCTGAACTGAAACCAGGGGTTCCCAACCTGTAGTACACACAGGTCTTTCAGGTGGTATGCGAGTAACTTCCATTTTTTCACAAAAACCCAGATTCACACCTTTCTAGTTTACATATCAGGCTTTGTTTCTAAACAAATACATTTTCCTGCAGCCTACTATTCCTATTGTATTGTAACTTTATGACTTTGGATGTGCTGTTAGCAAATTTACGCCACACATTGACCAATTGGTGGAAGTTAAACTTAATTGGGGTCTTTTATTGTTATTTTAATGTATATTATTCTTCTGAATAAACTAAGACTCAATCAAATTAGTTGTTCTGGAAGAAGTGGTAGCCTGACAATATGGGGTGCCCAAGTGGTACGAGAATTTAAAAAGGTTGGGAACTCTTGACCTAAACGATAAACAGTAAAAAGTTATAGAAACATTAAAAAAAGTACATAAAAACGCTATCATCAAAAGTGTCACATTCAGTAGGAAAGCAGCAATGGTGAGAGTCGAACCTACGAGCACTCTCACAGCAGTCAGCAGTCGTAGGCACATCCCCAAGACTATGTTCGCCATTCCACTAGTGCCATGAACTCAGCGTTATATCTGGAGAAAATTGGATGTGGTTCCGAACGGGTTTGAACAGCAAAATATATCCAACAGAGGTTTTGGTGCTCTCGGTGAAATAAACACTACCTCAGTGTAAACAAAGAGTGGCACTGCATCATATAGGCTGTGGAGTTAGGACAAAAATATGTTAGAATATGTTAGAATACAGTTGTCTCAGAGGCATCTAATCACCACAGTGAGGAAGTACATTGTATTCAGAAGCAAGATTATGACTAAACTGCACACAAGAATAAAACACTACTGTGTTTTTATTTATGCATACAAAAGCATAGCTTTCATACCCAGCAGGGATGGGCAATTAGTGACCCACATGTGGCTCGCCACAGTGTTTCCAGTGGCCCACAGAAGCTTCCAAGAAAAATCTTTAAATCCAACTTTTCTTCTAAATCACATTAAATGTAAGTGATGAGGCCAAGACTTGCTACAATATCCATTAGAAGGTACGGCCCTCTGCTAAACTCAGCCTTCTCAAAGTTGTCCCTGAGCCAAAGTAATGGCCCACCCTAGGCTTATGTTAACAAGGTTGTGAATTGTGACGCACACAATTTTGGGCAAAAAGTATCTGGGCCACATAAATGAACAGGTTGAGAAACACTGCATTGTGCTAAGCCACTGTTGTCTTTTATTTAATCAAGAGCACCTTAAGAATTATCCCAAAAATGCTCTTAAGCATATTAGTCTGTGTGACATCAAGTGTGCGCGTGTGCTAAGGCAGGGGCCTGGTTTATACTTTCAAGTGCTAAAAGTTAGATGAAAGTAACTTACTGCTTTGTGCAAAATCTAAGCAATTTTTATGAAAGTATAGTAACTTTAGGCTCAATTTTAAGGAATTTCTAGTCAACATTTGTAAAACCCTGCTAACCCTACCTTGTAAGTCTATGCCACATTTTTTATTTGTAATCACTAATAATATAGATTGTTCCAATATCCTGAACTTGTCACAGGATAATGTTGTGGAATGGATCAATACAATAACAAATTATGTGGTAGTGACTGTATTAAAATCAGGGTTGTGGAGTCATAAGGAGTCGGAGTTTTTGGGTGGAGTCAGATTTTTTTGTCCAACTCCGACTCCGGATGTCCAATAGGATCTTTTTTTGCATCACACTCCTAAATTGGGAATTCCTGTTGAAATGGTACAGTTTCTTTAAACATATTTCTTGTTGAGCACCATGATTTCCATTTATTTTAACAGCCAAATTTCATTCCCTTTATGTTAAGGAGTGGGAAATCTTGTAAAGGTCAGAGTCGGAAATTTTGGGAAGTTGGAGTTAGAAATTTGGAAAGGTCAGAGTCAAACATTCTTCCTCCGACTCCGCAACCCTGATTAAAATATGAAAGTATTATAAAGTTTTATTTTATGCAATAAAGGGTAAGCATGTCTGAAAAGTGAAATTAGATAAAATAAGTTAGCTGAGAAAAGTTATTGTCTTAGAACAGTGTTAACAGGTTTCCTCAACTGAAAGACACAGATTTACTGATCAAAGTCTGGAGAGTTGTATCAGAAAGAAACCACTGTTTTGAGGAAGGGTGGGCAAACCATGACACATGTGCCGCAAGTGGCACACAAGGTAGTTATTCATGGCACATCTAAGAGGTATGATACTCAAATGCAATTATACTGCAGTGAATCTGAAAACTGCATAAAAGTGCTTTGATTCTGAACAATGTGTTCAGCTCAGAGTATCCAAATATTGCCCCAATATTTTGGAGCTGAGCAAGAAGAAGCAGGGATAGGAATCTCATTAAGAAGTGTATGCATTTGAAATTGGGTGCTGTTTCCTGTATTTCAGTGACTTGATATTATTAGATATACAATTCCAACAGTGCGGCGTGACACTGGAAGCATTATTAAGTGAGTGTACTTGATGAAATTGAAGGGATCCTGGTAAACTCAACTTTGCAATTATGTACTGTACTTCACTTTTGTACATTAAGTAGGAGTCTCAAACTGCTCCAAGGGCCAAATTAAGACCTATCCTATAAAGTAACCCGAAGGCTGCATCATGATGCTGATGCAACAATGTCGGTACCTAAACCTTGCAAGAAACAGCTTTTACATTGTATTTCCTGTGAAAAGTATCTCGAGTTATAGGCAAATCATTTTTAGTCTTCTCTACATTAATTTTAAAGGAACTTGATCACTTGCTGGCTGAGCACTTTAAAACACCAGTGAATAAACTAAATAACTTAACTGTTGATTATGTGAAAATTCTATATGAAAATTCCCAAAACGCCTTGCATGCCACATGGAGCTGCACATGTGAGACCCCTGACATTGAGGGTGTATACATTAAATAATCCAATAACTCTGTTTTCTGAACACTATTTAGATCAGATAAAAATTTTACACACAAGCAGATATTTTCAATGACCACATGCAAGCAGATCACAATTCATAAATTGCCATGCTGCGTTCCAAGGTTGATGCCACTTGGTTTAGAATTATGAGCTATTTTCAGCATCAACCTCTTCTGGAAATTTTCTATAAAGTCTGCCTTGATCAGCAGCATTAAGATATTGCTGTTTTATTAGGGTGATAGTTTGACGTTTGGCTTAGTGATGTTTTTAACATAGCCTGTAGTTTAATCTCCAGTGTGTCTACCCATCATCAACTTTTTTGAATGGTGTAATCAAACTATGTCTGAAGAACTATTTGACACAGACAGTGAAGATGAGCTACCTCATGGTTGGGAGGAAAGAGCAACCGCTGATGGATGGGTTTATTATGCAAAGTATGCATATGTGTAACATGGATATAGAAATCTGTTGTACTGAGTTTGGTTGGCAGAACACAAGGTCTGGACCACCACATTATTTTACAATGGGGTCTGAGATACAAGAGTTCCCCCCATTAATACGTTTGTAGTTTTCAATACGTCATCTTCAAAATTTGTAAAGGTGCATGATCTTTAAAATTTTGCTGAATGCCTGATCTTGTCGATAAAGCAAGCTTACTTTCATCTCAACCTTGCACCTGTGTGCCGTTTCTGTGCCGCTCAGTTTTACGCTCATGGCATCATACTAACAACTTCGTGACAAAATAATGCACCGTCTGTTTGCAATGTTCAACAGATGGTCAAAATCTTTCACTGCATTAACAATGGTATTGGTGTGGTCATATTTTGTCTTCAATTGCATTTTCATAATAAAGCGTACTTGCTTCGGCAGTACATTCACTAAAAAAACAATGAAGCAGAATTGAGTTACGTTATAAAAACGTGCAGTATGACGAATTAAAACCGAAATGTGTACAAGATGTCCTCGCAAATTGTACGAGTTGTTCAAGTGGTTCCAATCCTTTTCATGCAAATTGAAATTTTTATCGTATTTTTGCTTTAGAGATAATCATATCTTTTGGAGTTAGTGGCACTGACATGACATAAGAATATCTGCGATAAAATCACAACGAGTTTAAGTTAGTTTTCGCATTTCTATTTTTTTTTAATTTGTGCGAAAAAGCCTTCCACGCTTAAATTATCACCGATGGGGCAAACTAGTCAGTCATAATCACAGTCAACCATGATGTAGATCAGTGGTTCCCAAACTTGTTCCAGCCGTTACCCAAATCAAGATATCGATTATGTATTATTACCCTCGATAAAAATTTTTCACATTTCAGGTCGAAAATTTCTTTTGCAGTGATCGCTCATAATACAGAACAACAATGTGGCTTTGGTTTTGCATTACCCCCAGAAAAATTGCATATTACCCCCGGGGGGTAATTTACACCCAGTTTGGGAACCATTGACGTAGATGATGGGGGTCCGAGGGCCTGAGCGGCAAGCGCGCAAAGCTTCACACTTGTTTTTTTTTCGCTGAAACATATCGGTCATTTGCCTCACAGTTGTATCAAAACTCGCTGTAACAGTGTTCATTAGCCTCCTATATTTTCAGACATTCTGTCTTAAGTGACTTAAAAATTTTCGGTGATTTCAATAACATTTCAATCTATGACCGAAAAAAACAGCTTCACACTTTGGCAGCAAGCAGCTACAGAGATTACACGCTATGCTCATTCTATCCCTGATTGTTCGCGCCACATACATCAGGTGCTATTCTTAGGGCACATCCCGTTCGTGGTGCATCGCGCATGCGTCGCCACGCCGACCGAATCGGCCTCAACATAGGTTTAAAGGCTTAAATCGGATCCCGCACCCCATCACTATTAATACTTTATTTTGGCGCTCATAGTGCTGAGTTTAAACCGTAATTAAGTTTTTGTGTAGTTGTTTTGCATTAATTAATTGCTGTTTTTTTATGTAAATGCTAAGTTCAACCTATAAGTTGCGTTTATTGGGGTTGAAATTTCCATTATTACTACGAAGAATGAACTTCACGGTTCTGGAATACCAAAAGATAAATCACAAGGTAACCCAATCGCTCATCCTTTGGCAGTTGGTTAATTCTTTCGGAAAGTTAGGATTGAGGTTGCGAATTAAGGTGTTTTACAGTTAATTGCTGAATGATGGATTGACCGCATTGATAATTAATATATTTGCGTGTAATTCCAGCCATTTCACGCAAACGACGAAATGGGAACATCCTAAAACAAATAAACGCAAGAGAGTTTGTTCAGGTATGAATCGTTGTGTTTGCAAGAATCAGGTTTGTGACTTTAAAAATGAATCGTTGCGCTTGTTGCAATTCGTGAATTGACTCCCTTTTGATTGGTAGCTGTGCAGAGCACTGTGACTCGCATGACAGGGTTGTTTTTTGTTAATTTCTCGGTGATCCACTGATGAAGACGCAAAGGTCGAAACGACGACCGTCTAGCCGTTTCGAGTGTACCAAATTTTTATATGAAATTACGCATGGCTTTTTGGTTTGCTGCACCAGCACCAATATTTATTGTGGGTAAGGATATGCAAAATTTCCAAGTTTTAGTCCTATTAAAGCAAATGTTGAAAGCAAATCCGTTCTAACTCTCGTTCGAGTAATGTCGTGGCTTTACACATGGCCTATGTAATCATGCAATTGTTGTAGATGCCCGTCGTAGTTCTCAAACATTTTCACATCGAATTTTATTTGAAAGTCCTGTGATGCCTTACATCAACTAACTGCTACCACAGATTGGGAGCTAGTGGTATAACAGATGATATGTGATGGTCAGTAGGTGGAGATAAATTTTGTAAATTTATGTGCTTGTAGAGCTTCCGTACGGGTGGGAAAGACAAGAAGATGAGAAAGGAAGAGCTTTTTACATCAAGTAAGAATGAAGTGTTCTCTTTCATTGTCCTATTGATATCCGTATCGAGGTAGAATTGTTTCATTTTTGTATTTCAAGTGATTTGTGCAATGTATGTTGTATTGTTTTGTGTTTGGCTGCAGGACAGAGATATAATGACAATAACTGCATTACGACCAGAGATGTAGTGGAGACCTAATAAACGTCGAGACCAAGACTAGAAAGTTGAGTTTCGAGACCGAGACTCGAGACTTGAAAATTTGTGGGTTATGCCGATATTTTTCCAAAAATTTTCCCAAAGATGTCATCACCACTTCGTTCGAAGTTGAATTTTTTTCGTACCTCTGTCATTTTTCCTACCTGATTTGTTTGTTATCTGCAAATACAGCAGACAAAAAACATTAAATTACAGTGGTTTTACTAAGCCATATTGTTTCAGTATTCAAAGTCTCAAGGCAATAGGCTTGTGATCGAGGATCGCAAAAATAGGTCTCGAGACAGAGACCAAATCGCGAGACTCCATCACTGATTACGACAAACAAACAAAACCAGCAAAGATAATAACATCACTTGGTCGGGCCACAGTGTACCAAAACGAGGTCAACTTGTAGCCAGGACATCGAAAAACTGTGAGAATATCGAGTCGAGGTGCCCCAGCAGAATTATAATATTTCGGTAATAACCGAGTAATATCGTTAAAGAAAACAAACAAGCAACACATAATAGTAACTCAAACCTTTGAAATAATAAGGACCAGACAAATTAAAACAGTTTTACGAATTTAAGAATCTCTCATCGTTTGGCAAAGTTCACTTCAGTTTTGTAACAGCATTTATTGGGCGACTACCAAATCATCTAAGCTCAATTTTATAGATTGCGGTGGACACGTGTCCATTAATCACAGCTTAGATATGGCCCATCTCGGTCTCACAGTGACGACATGACATAGATACGTCTATGCACACGTTATAACCTAATGCAGACAAGATTCATATTATATACAATAGGCTCTACGCAATAAATTACGCAACTAAACAGAAACATATCGCAAGGGCCATAAGACTAACAATGATAATATATGTTTTCAGAAAATGAAATACGATGTATCACACAGCAACCTCGTCGGTCTTCTACAGGGGCGGATCCAGCCAGTAAGGGGGGGTGGGGTGGTGGTGGTCGATTTCAGTCATGTTTGATAGTCAAGTCTCATTGCGGGTTCTCTACTGATGAAGTGCACTTCACCACACTGCTGTGACAAAACAATGGACAGCAAAATGTCCTTATATCGCAAATGCTGTTTTCCGAATTGTACAAAACCATGGTTAACAAAGCTAGTTTCATAGGCTTTAGGGGGGGCGATCGCCGCTCCTGGTCTTCTATTAATATTGTATTAGCAGAAATGCTTGGTATTGTTTGCACAAAAACCTTATGAGACGTATATTTAATGTGCTGTTTTACGTCAGCCCAATAAGTAGCTCTTCTATGAGAAATATATTTTTACCAGATTTTATTGAAACCTGCTTTATGAGTAAGATTTGATTTGTTGCGTAATTGTATGATGACAATGAACATCAGACGTTTTTTGAAACAGGTCTTGAAATGAATTAGGCAACATCATAAGGTGAAATTATTGCATCAGCTTAGCTAATTCACATCCACATAGACCACGAAGCTTCAGAAAACGAATACATTTATCAGTTTTTTTTAAGGCGTTTTAGGGACCCGATTCGGGTCCCTAGAATCATAGAAAATTATCATCGGGTCCCTAAAATCAGAGAAAACCGGGTCCCTAGAATCAGAGAAATCGGGTCCCTACAAATCCAAACCGGGTTCCTAACATTTTCCTTAAAAAAAACCCTGGATTTATACAAAAGCGCAATATGACATCTAAAGTTATTAAATGTTACAGGTTTTAATATGTTGTTGTGCAATACCTCTAACGAATAAAGAAATGAACCACTAACTATACGCCACGAAACAGTGCAGTATTTTAAATGACAGTGGATAAGACTAAAGTATAACATTTTCAAAACACTAATGATGCAAAATTTAAAATTTTGTGGAACACTAGAACACTTAGGGTGCTCTAACCGTCTAACTAGATTCTGTTTGTAGATTGCGCACGAGAAGGCCAATGTAACACACTGTTTAGTAAAGCCTTGGATCCTTTGCACAAGTCGATCTCTGAAAATAAGGGTCGTTAATTTTTATTTGAAACGAAGAAGTTTCAGACAATTAACTGCTAATTCCGTGAACATAAATGCTGATTTAGAATAATTTACGGACAACTTGCTTAACCGCAGCCATTTGTGTGCTTTAATCATCTCTGTATTCACCCTATGCTGTGATTGGTCAAGATTTTCATGAGATAAACAAAGATTAGGATGATCAGCGTATAGTACTAATATACTGTAAAGTGCAAAAGAAATACACTGTAAAATAAATCGTGAACGTACATGATAAAGAGAAGCGATCCCAAAACAGACCCTTGAAGCAGGCCATTTGATAGATTAACTGAAGTGGATTGTACGTTTTCTATATTTACTGCGTACAGTTACACAAGTAGCTTTGAAACAGTTGTAAAGAGATACCTTAATACCAAAGTCACGATGAATTATATTTTGTTAGTTATTATTCATCATCACAAACTTGCAACTTAGTTCTGTTGCTGATAAAAGTCATCTTCAGTTGCTTTTTTCAAACTGGTGTTTTCATTTTTTTGCAGTCACGTAAGCAAACGAACAACGTACACTGACCCTCGCCTTGCCTTTGCGGTTGATCTAAACAAGAAGAAAGAGCCGTTCCGGCAGAGATTCGATGCCAGTAGTACTACAGATCAGGTTCTTCAGGGAACAGACCTGACGGGGAAGGTGGTTATTGTTACTGGAGCAAGCAGTGGAATAGGTGAGTCTTGTTCTAGTTTGTTTCAGGACAGTTTCCAATAGTCGTTAGTAATGGGGCATAAGAAATGACCTGTTGCAAAGCTGGAGTGAAGCAAAAGCTACTGTCGCTCATTTTTCTCAACACCAATGATATTGAGCGTCAAGGTAAAAGATCGCAACTGATTAGACGCAATTCCAATTGCCGTTCAGTCTGTCGAAAAGCTTGCAAAAAAAGAGAAAAGTAAGTCTTGCAATCAGGTTTTGCAGTACAATGATGTAGAAAGCCAACATTCCCAGTGTTTTTGTGCGCTAGAAAAATTTATCCAAAAAGCTTCGTTTGAATTAACTTTGAAACTTGAACATCTCACTTTTTTCCGGATCTCGTGTATGATCGTAGCCGTTCGGATATGATCGT
>Ga0210059_1015088_pt1 | contig 11331 bp, 11 predicted proteins | sample Ectturendosymbi2_FD_188042 | JGI IMG/M metagenome (GOLD analysis project Ga0210059, IMG submission 188042) | Ecteinascidia turbinata endosymbiont from Florida, USA - Sample 2 (SPAdes) (version 2) | ecosystem: Host-associated > Tunicates > Ascidians > Unclassified | place: Key West, Florida... | reverse complement strand
CATGAAAAGAAAATCAGCACCAAACGTACGGTCGACGCTTTTTACTCGTAAATAAGCAGTTCTGCGAAGGTTCGAGCCCTAAAAGTGATTTAAAATCGCTTGCGTGAGAGTTTCGCGACCAGATGTAACTATCAAGTGATGCACGAAATTGCTAGAAGTCACTGGTGCAACTGCTGCATTGCGTTGGACAGACTCAGACAATCGCTCAGTGCGGCCCAGACAAAGTTGAAGACGCTCAGGCTGGTTGCTTGGCAACGCTCTCTGTCGCATGCAGGTGGCGGACCGCGACGGAGAGCTGATGAAGGCGAAGACCGACCTGAACACGATCCTGGAGCAGTACAAAGGCACGAACGAGGAGAACGAGATGCACGTGGCCGAGATCGGGCGGCTCAACGCGAAGATGAAGCAACTCAATCTCGATTTGAAAGACGCTTCGGAAAAGTTGGAAGCTCAAGCTCTGCAGGTGAAGTTATTGTGGCAGCTGCCTATGCCGTTCGCAGGCGACTTTCCTGTTTTGAAAAGCACCAAAAATATACTCCAGCTATGATTCTGAAGTATCCTTCCTCATTATTTTGCGGCAAGTACATTGATCCCACTGTAAAAATTCGTCTCTTAAACGTCTGTTAAATGGCAGCCTTCGTTCGCGACGCATTCGCCCAACTTTTCGGAAGTTTTTGCTGTTGTTCAACGACGGGTTTTGGGGAAACTGCAGACAAATATTTGCATTTTTTCCCTACAGGTTGGTTGTGATCGTCGTCCCTTTCTTGAAAAGAAATGTATGTATCAGCCACTGAGATTTTTCTTTAATTTCAGAAAGCAGGTTTTCATGTAAACGCCATAGAAATTTTTAGGTAGTTTCTGGACTGAAACGCGCATGAAGCGTGGTTTTGGGATAGCTCGCCATCATGGACGTCGGAAGGGGGGGGGGGGCAGAGGGAGACCTTGGCCCCCTGTATTTTAAAATTTGACATTTCATATGAATTTTTTAGCAAAACAGGTCGCTTTCTTAGTTTCGAGAAGATAAAACAAAATTTCACCACTTTTTGGACACCCCCCTTGGAAATATCCTTGACTACCCCTGAAAAAATCGACTGTCGCCTCCCCCTCCGAAGAAAAACACCTTCCGACGCCCATGCTCGCAATACAGTGCCAGTGTTAGCGGGCAAAAAAAGCCTTCAACTTTTCGGCCGAGTTGATTCTCGTGTCCGATGAAACGTCCCCCCCAAAATACTTTTTTGATGCCAAAGTGCGCCAAACAATAATAAAGTCTTGGAAAATTTTTCGCACACAGCTGAAACAAGAGCAATCGTCGCGCGAACAGATCAAACAAAAGCTGGACGAGAACGACCAGGAGCTTCGCGTGACGTCAAAGTCTTGCGAACACTTGCAGCGCGAACTGGAAACACTGCGCAGCGAGGCGCGGACGGACTTGGCGACCGCGAACCAGGAGTCGGACAGGTAATCACTCACTCGCAAGCGTCCCACTCTAAGAAAAGGGAAATTCTTGTGTTTAGCCCAGGGGTCCTTCTTGAAACTGCGAGCTACTGCTTGTGTACCGATTAATGCGAAGGGCTACTAGTTTCATACAAACATATGAAATAAAAATTTTGCACAATTTACCTTCAATTATTTGGTGTTGATATTCGTTAATATGAAGACGTTGATCAGGCTAATGTTGTTTTTAGAAAAGACCCGCGGGTGACCTACTTGGTCCGTGCGGGCGACCTGGTACCCGCGGCCACCACGTTGGTGGCACCTGTGATATATGCCATTATGAAGAGAACAGGTATCTTGAGCTTCTTCAGCAAGTGAAGCGAGATTTTTGTCACGAATCTTAAAGGAAACCTGAACTATGTCGTTCGAAATTTCGCGCTTTTGCGTTTTCCCTTGTCTGCACTGCCAGGCATTGGACTTCTTCGGCAAGCCGAGCCAGGCTTTTTGACACGAGTCTTGTGGAAATCGCACCTGTATTGTTGGAAGTTTCAAATCGCAAGTTGCGTTTGCGGTTGCTCTTGTCTGCAACTGTGCTTTTTGCACACAACAGTATTGTGAGAGACAGTAAACAACGGAGCACATGGCAAAGCATCACTTGACTTGTTCTCCGCTTTCGGGCACTTTCAAATGGTAACTGGTCTGAGAGATCGACTTCGATGAAATTTTGGCGGGAGGTTATTCTGGTTTTGCGTCAGCTCGCGTTTTTACTTTTTTTACTTGATCGTAGTGGAAGCCTGAAGCCTGATCTGCGCCTCTACGACAAATCAACGTTTTTTAAACAAACACTTTTAACAAATATCTTGTTGGCCATGGATAGCACTTCCGGTCTATCTATCGATTGATAGATATTACTAGGTATTACGATAGACAATTTGCGCAGAGGGTTTATACGATAGACAATTTGCGCAGAGGATTGAAGAAGCAAAATCAATATTTTGGTTCGAGCCTTCTGACTGAAATCGCTTGCGTGAAAGTTTCGCGGCAGACATGTCATGAAGAGATGCATGAAATTGGTAAAAGAAGTCGCTGATGAAACTGCTGCATTGCGTTGGACAGGCTCAAGCAATCGCTCAACGCGGCCCAGGCAGAGTTGAAAGACGCCAGATACGAGGTGGAAGCCGGGAAAAAGCACGTTTCTCGTTTGCAAACAGACCACGATAAGCTGCTCAGAGAACAGCAAGATTTGCTGAACGAGGTAATCATCGGTACACACCCGCTCGCGTACCACGATAGCGTGCGGTTTGACAACGCTGTTGAATGCTAGCTTTTGTATCTTCAAAGAGCGTAGTGTTTAGCAACCACCTTCTTTCTGGAACGGTTACGTGCTTACGCTGTGACGAACAGGGGCGTACCAAAGGGCCACAATGCACCGGGCGCCGACCAGTCCCAGCAGTGTCGCAAGTCCTTTCTTCCATACAGTAAATTTGCTCGCGAAGTGCTTTAGATTCGAACATTGCGGGGCCAAACTTGTTTTTTGGGCGCCGTCTAAACTCGGTACGCACCTGGTGACGTCAGCGTAGTCATCAAAGCTGATGTCACGCTTAGGGTCCGCATGTGCTGTCAGGCGTATTTGCTGTCCCTGCGATTTCGTGGCGAGTTTCGGCCATGTAGCCATGGGCGTCGGAAGGAGGGCATGGGGGGAAAAAGCCCCCTGGGATTATTAATATTGGTATTTTGCTATTAAGTTTTTAGTAGAAAAATGTTTTTCTCTTAGTTTCGAGTTGGTGAAATGAAATTGCATCACTGTTGAACCTCCCCTGAAAGCCTCAGGTAACAAAAATTTACCTCAGGTAAGAAAAATTTGCCCCAAAACCCTTTTGACGCCCATGGATGTGGTCACTGCATCACGTGATTTCTGCTCGATGCGCTCGTTTCCCCTTCTCGATCTCAAACGAAGATTCCTGTTGCGACAGTTGACCAAGTGCGAGGAGAACCTTCAGTCGCAACTGGACGAAATATCGTCGCTGAAGCGGAACAAAGTCCACGCCGACGAGGAGGTCGCCACGTTAAAGTCGAACCTGCAAAGTACCGCCGACGATCTTGGCCACGTAAGTAATACTGAGCTGCGTGAGGTGACGTAAGTAAGTGACGCAAGAGCTGTGTGAGGTGACGTAAGTAATACTGGGCTGCTGGAGGCGATCCGATTCGCCAATTGGAAGCTGCAGATCTATTACCTGTGTTCAGACTGCCGCAGAATGGACGGCATTGCTGTGCAAGCGCATGCTATTTTGATGTAGGTCTGTAACAGGAACGGTGGAAGGCAATTTATAGAAAAAAACGTAAAAAAGTGCTTCACGTGCCCGTGGTCCTAAAAAAAGGACCAAACTTGTGACCCCGCTTTTTCAACGCAAATTGATACCGAAAAAAGTTTTTAGTCGTAGCCTTTTATTAAACAACATTTACTAAAGAATTATGCAAAAATAAACGATAAAATTTTGGGCAGTAATGGGTTAAACAAGTGGCGCCTGTCGTGCGCTTTTGCACAAATCCAACCGTTCGCTTGTTGCACGTCATAAAGCACGCGTTGCGCGCTGTTTGTGTTGCAGACCAATCAAAAGTATGAAGAGAGCCTGGGCAGACTTAACGAGACTCAAAGCCAGCTGCAGACAATTGAAAGTCAACTGGGAATCGTCACCAGCGAGGTAGGTTCGCACGAGTTGTTCTGCGTTTTCCCAGAAACCGAACAAAGCGTTCGCGTTGCGTCGTTTCCTTGAATCCTGTCGGAAAAAGACACGGGCTGATGCGCTGCCGTGCGATGAATGCAAGCGGCGCGGTTTTGGACACTGCTTTTGCTCTTTTTGTGGCACTGCTGCGTTTACTGCTGCAAATGACGAGTGGAAAAACCTAAAGCTCGTGAAAGCGTCCGGCCATTCCCCTTCCACACTTGGTACTCTATCTTTTGTGTCACTTTCCGTACCAACAATTCACTTCCAAACCATTTTTTACGTGCACGTTTTTGGTAGTTGGGTATGGCGGATGAATATCATTGTGTTCAGTCAACCGTTTACCCTTTGCAGGTGAACAAGAAGGACGAGCTGATCGCCAAGCTCAACGCCGAACTCCAGAACGTCCAGGATCAATGCGAGGAGCGCGGACAACAGGTGAGCTAGGGCAACTGGCACGCGGTAAAAAAATTGTCTCAACGCAGACTCTGCTGCTGCTTCGTTCAAACTGCTTTGGCGTCGGAAAATAGGGCTGGTGATGGTTTGAGCGCGTATCCTTACAACTTGAGTTTCGAGCACTGATTGTACTTCGTCCTCATCCAACTGTTCGTTATGTTGCGACTGCTTGTCAGCACTTCTAATTTCATTCAAGTTCTGTGAATGCAGTCTGCACACACTATTGAAAACGGACAAAGTTCGCCTTTCGAACTATATTTTAGGGCAACGCCGCAATCTTTACTATCGACTGTGCCGACTTTAATGAAAGGTTGGAAGTGTTTACTTTTCTCGTATTTACGTTTCTTACGCAGTTGCGCTTAAACGGCAAGTAAAGTGTATGTTTCAAAAATATTTGCTTCTGCGATTGTTTGAAACTGATTTGATGACACACATACTGTGTTGCTGGATGTGTAAAGTCAAGAACATTTTCGCCGCAGTTGGTTATATTTTCGGCAGTAGTTTTTTTAGCTTAGCGTGTTTTTTCCCATGAAATTTGTGACCTGATCGACCTTAACGTTTTAATCTTTTCACCTATGCTCTAGTAGTGATTTTGAGATCATCTCAATCGAACGCACATTAATCTTCTTTTTGTACACAACCTTGTACGTTTCCAAGGAAATGCCTGCCTTGCTTCCTTCCGTGTGGAGACGACTACCATGACGTTACCTTTGCACAAGGGTTTGAACAGGGGCGAATTTTACGCTTCCCATTACGTCACAGATTTCGACCTGCGAAGACGTCATCGAGCAGCTGACGCACGAGTTGCAGAAAACGCAGGATGACAACAAAGTGCAGAAGCATCGGGTGGAAACGATGCGTGACGAGAACGACATCGTCTCGCAGCGTTTGCTCGAGAAGGAACAAGAGGTAGATTCCGGTTTCAGCAGATATGTGTGTGAACAAGCGTGTGATTGTAAGGCTGCGGTTCGACAGAGGTTGGCAGAACATGGTTTTGTTATTGTGCCCAGCAACCGCGTTGCATAGCAACCAGCAACCGAGTTGCGTTCAATGGCGATGTCACAAGTGAAGGCGTTTCCTTTTATGATGTCACAGTACGCGGAAACAGTCAACAGAATAGTATGCAGCGCTTGTTCTTTACAGTTTGATTGCGCAAACTGTTTGCTGCACGTTTAAAGAAATGTTGGCATTTGATGGTTACGTGCTAGCTGCCCTTATTAATACTTGAGCCGGCCAGGCTTCCAAACCCTGCGACTGCAGTGCCTGATGAGCTGGTATGTTTCGCGCGTAGATTGCTCGTCTCCAAGACGCCGCACGCAAAGCCAAGTCGGACTTGGAAGAGCGCCAAGCAACTTATTCATATAGCAACGAAGATTTCAATGAAAGGCAGGAGCATATTTTTAGGTAAAAATCCTTCGTTTTTGTTCTCTGTTTTTTTTCTACTGTTTATCCGGCAAAAACGAATTAATCTGCGATTCTGCGCGAAATTTGTTTTCACCCACTTTGCATTTCACTTCTTTGACTTAAATAGTTATTTTACTTTGGTTAATCTTTTCCATTTGAATGGGTTGCTTGTCAAGAGAATCGTTATTGCTCTAGCTTTGTTATGTCACACGGACCTGACGTGATGCTTCCTGCAATTTTCTTTTTCAGCGCGAGAAAGAAAGTTGCATCATAAATGTTTGTCAAGTGCTTTCTCGTACCGGTTTCTTTTCCAATTTGAAAAAGTCTGCCCCGCCTCGTAATCACGTGCTGACTCTCGGACTTTTTTCCACCTGAACCAGGCTGGAGCGCGAACTCGCCGAAATCCGGGGTCACGTGTCGGACAAACAGCACCAGGTGGAAGCTGCGCAGAAGCTCTTGCACGAGATGAAAGACCAACTCGCCGACGCTGAGGAGCGGCAGCGAGCCTCAGAGAACGAGGTAGGTCGGCACGACAGCGTACATTGCTGCACCTGGTTTGGCCCTTGCCGTCTTTGTGTGAGCGTCATGCTGCTGTTAGAACATATTTACATGGAGATTCTGTCGGGAGCGTGCCGTACGTGCAGGGCTTCATGCAGCAGATGGCTGGGACTTTGTGCTTGGAGCTGTGCTGCTGAAGCTTCGTGGCTGAGAAAAGTGCCGTCGCCGAGATTTTGGATTTTTGAAAATTTTGAACTAGTAGGAAGCGCGTATGAAGCCGATTCGAACGTCAGATATAAGCGCTAACAAAGGCAGCACGTTATCGAGATCAATTACCAGGCTTGTCCATGGGATTGTCATTCCTATGGGAATCCCATGGGATGGGACAGACCTAAATTGCTATGGGATAGGATGGGAATGGGACAGATAACAATGTCCCATGGACAACCCTGTCAATTACTAAATGCAGGCAAGATCAACGCGATAGTATCAGGAGATAGAGAGGGTTCAGGATAATTGCGACTGACTGGAGGTTGTGTTGTGGGTGTAAGTTCGATTTTGGCGATCTCTAATCGAAGAGTTATTTTTGCGTTTATTTATGTTTTACCTTCGGTTTCCGGCGAAAGCATTTAGTTGAGTAATCGAAGCGCGGCCATGAACGGGATATGATTCGATAATGAACTGTTATGTATTGGCAAAAGGCGGTTTTCGGATTTAAGAATTATCTTTCCAACTGCTCAATTGTAGCAGCAAATGAAAATGCTTTCAGATGTAATCGTGCAGCATAGACGCGGGCGCAGGAGCCTCTTTGTCATATGTATACACCAGGATCTGCTGTGCCATCGAAACTTAACATGTGATCCGCTATGCCATAGATATCTGTCTCAGCGAATTTTAAGGAATAATTGGCCCATTTCGTAAGAAGTAACGTGGCAGCAAATCGTCACGAAGTCGTCGGTTTTTACAGATAACCAACTTGGAAAAGCAATTGACGAACTCGCAAAAGCGCTTGGACGAGGCGGGCGCTCGACAACTCGTCGCCGTCGAGCAAGAGAAAGCCAAATTGGCCGCGGCTACTCGTCAACTCGAGTTTGAGAAGCATGCCAACGAGTCGCTCAAGGACGTGAGTTGCTCGGATGCGGTTGCTTTTCCGTAACTGTCATTTTCCATCATCGGCTGTTTTTGATCGTGTGGCTTGTAGAAGAGGTGATACTGTATTTCAAAAATTGCATCTGTTAAAGAACCTGCCAAATTTTCCAGTTCGTCAAATGTCTGTCGAGTAATAACAAGTCTCCACAAGGCGACAAAGTCTCAATCAGCAAATTTGTTTAAATGGGAAATCGATTACACGCAACAATGCGCTTCCTCAGTCCTGAAAATGTTATTCAAATAGATTCTGTTAAAAAATTTGCCGACCGATTAGACGTCGTCACCTTTGTGGAGACCAGTTACTTGAACACAGATATGTGCAAGTCTTAATCATCACAAAGTCATGAAAGCAGAGCCCAGTCGGCTGATTCCTCGAAAGCTTGCAGCAAACCGTGAGCTTTCAAACGTCAATCGAATGCGAAGAACTTAAGATCCGCGGATCGAACATTTTAACTTTCCTGTTTACTCCCAGTTAAGCATTGCGGATTAGTCGGAGTTTCAGTACCTAAGTAATTACACGTTTAGCGTCTTCGCTAATTGAGGTACGTTGTTTAGCTCCGTTATGCCGAGTGCTGTTTTCAAAGCGAGCATCCAACATTTACGTCAACTGACAGGAAATAAGCCAGCGAGACACTCTGCTTGTGAAGCTGAAAAACGACCTGACTGCCTGTCACGAAAACGTTGCCGCCAAGAACGAAGAAGTGCAGCAACTAGAAGCGACATGCAATCAACTCCAGGTGAGTCGAATTACGTCAAATGATGCACTTCTTCGAAATCTCGAACTATTTATATTTTTAAGCCTTGTCCGTTTCTTATCAATTCACAAAAAACGCGACGTTTTTGTCCTGGTCCTCGCAGGTGGAGTTGGACCGGGCCGTTCGGGCCCGCAGTGAATCGGAGGCCAAAAAGGCCGAGGTGTGCGAAGCGATGGAAGAGCTGGCACAGACCCTTGAGGAAACCAGGGACCGGTACAGAACGTGCGCGCAAGAGGTCAGATTGATTGTCTTTGCCGATGCGTGAAGAAAGCGTTGTTACGTTCTCACGTGTTTTTTTGTAATGTGTTGGTTGTTACTTTACATGAGGCAGTGCGCACAGAACACTTTCATTCAACCTCAGGTTGCGCGACCCCAGCGGACTAGGGAGTTGCGGAAAGCTTACGGGCGTAGCAAAATGGCCTGCATCCGCAATTTGATGAAAAATTAAAAGAGTTTTCTGTTTGGCAGATGGTTAATATATTTTTAGTTTACTGCTTTAAGCTGCTTCTGGTTCCAGGGGTTCATGATGAGACAAAAGTTGTCAAAGATTTTGATAAATGAAGGTTGCATTGCTATTAACTCTTATTTGCCGGCTGCTTCGTCTTTCTCCTGTCCCGTCCGGTCACCTGTGCTGCCCCCCACCCCCAAATTCTACTGCGATCGATCCAGCCGGACCCTTGTGTTCGTAGACGCGCGATCAACTTGAGATAAAATGAATCGTTCTCGTATGTAATTCTTCCCAGACGTGCGCTGTGTTTGTGTTTGAAAATTTGAAAATTTTCGCGTGCGCTGTGTTTGTGTTTGAGACGTGCGCTGTGTTTGTGTTTGAAAATTTGAAAATTTTCTGTGTTTGTGTTTGAAGACGTGCGCTGTGTTTGTGTTTGAAAATTTGAAAAAAAAAATTTTCATTTGAGACGTGCGCTGTGTTTGTGTTTGAAAATTTGAAAATTTTCGCCAGCTCGCACACTACGAAGAGCGGGTTCAGCTGAAAGAGAAAAACCTGAACAACACTCAACGCGAACTGAGCGAGAAGGTCACCGAACTCGCCCGATCTGAGCAACTCAACAAGAGGTTGCAGGTAAATGAATGGCGTAGTATCTCATCGCGTTTGATTGCGCCTGTGTTGGTATTTGCCGCAATGAAAAATGAAAACGTAGTACTGCAAGCAGGGCTCCTACGGAGTATGGAAAAGTATGGAAAAAATTTTGGTCAATTTCCAGCCTGGAAAAGTCTGGAAAAAATAGTGTTTTGTTCTGTTGGTATGGAGAAAGAAAATAATTTACCAGGTTCGATCTTTTGACATACATCTTCATAATATTTCATTCGGGTTCGATATAATTTTACTTATATCGTGCGAAATATCGTGTTAAATGTTACAGTGCATGTATTTGACCTGGGTAGGTCATTCGGAAAAGCTTAAGTCCAGAAAAAGTCCGCAGAAGGTCTTGAAAATGTCTGGAAATTTACATTCACAATTGCGTAGGAACCCTGCGTGTGCTTGTCTGGCGTTGAAAATATCGTGTTGCGTCACTAACTTTGCCAGCATGATCCACCCCAGCAGCACTCACACAGGGTATGTCGACCCGTAAATCAAAACACAGATCATATCGATTCTCGTTTTTTTTCCCCGCACTGCTGTTCTACGAAGCGCGTTTTGTGAATCGAATCGCTGCAGACCAGACGACTTTTCTTTCAGGCCGAGCTCAGACAATACAAAGAACGTTGCTCCGCTGCCGAAGAAGAAGTCGAAGAAAAATCCAGAACAATAAGCAAGCAAAAGTAATGTTCGGCAGTACTGTTTGATGCTGAGTGTAGTGCGTTTCTGATGCGAACCTTCCGATTGGCTCTGCGCAAAAGAGCGTCGTATGTCAGGTTGCTAAGTAACCGTGCTGCATTGTTCATTTACCGGCAGGTGCGAACTGGAAGACTGGAAGCAGCAATGCAGGCAACACCAGGACGCCTGTTCTCGCCACCAGGAGGCGTCACGGAATTTGAGCGAAGAGCTGACCGACGTCAAATCACAGAACCGCAGCCTGGAGCACGACGTAAGGAGATGAGCTCTGCCGGTTACGTTGCATCACTGCGTTGTTGATGCTTGCGATTCACCAACAATAGTGCTTTGTTTCGTCATCAGAATGATGTTTTCTCGAAGGTCACGCACAGAACAGCGCAACCGTTCGAATTTAATGCGAAGCACGAAAAGATGCTGTAATTGTGGGTCCAGGTCCTTTTTTTGTTCTGCGCACTTCCATTTCCTCCTATTTTGCATGGACGCAATAAACAACGCTGTGAGAATGACTGAACTGGTCGTAACTATCAACGTCACGCAGCGCCTCATGCACGACACATTACTTTTGACCAGTATTTTTTCTGTGACCTCCTCCAAAAGCATTCCACCACCACCTAACCTTTGATCCACTCTGCTGCTTGTTGGTTGATTCTTAAATAAAAGCGTGTTTGCTTTAAAAAAAAGTTTGTTGAGAGTAGAAGTCACTCCAAAGTGCTTTATCATCAAAACTCTACTGAAAATGCACTAAATATCACAAGTTCCCAGTAAGTTTCAGCGCATTTGAACCTGATACGTGCTTATCTCAACTACGTTCTTGTTGCAAAAGCGTTCATTCTGCTTTGCAAAGTTGGGGGAATTTCAGGCTTAAAATCGCTGAACGAGTAGCTCGCATCTGATGTTTGACGATCACCCTTGTCTCCAGGTCAAGAGGCTGCAAGATGCCTCGCACGCCCTCGAGCGAGACCTCGAAACGGAGAAGAATCGCCACGCGGAGGCGCGCGACGAAGTAACGAAGCTGAACAACCAAGTGGTTAATTTGAACAATACCAACGAGCAGTTGGAAAAGCGCAGGAGTGAACTGCAAAGCGAGGTTTGGCCCGAATCTCGTTATCTTACTAAAAAT
>Ga0210059_1015087_pt1 | contig 11331 bp, 13 predicted proteins | sample Ectturendosymbi2_FD_188042 | JGI IMG/M metagenome (GOLD analysis project Ga0210059, IMG submission 188042) | Ecteinascidia turbinata endosymbiont from Florida, USA - Sample 2 (SPAdes) (version 2) | ecosystem: Host-associated > Tunicates > Ascidians > Unclassified | place: Key West, Florida... | reverse complement strand
TTGTCTGTGAGTGACGTCATAAGTGGAGGACTTTTAGGCCACCTTGGCCCACTTTGCCTGGCCCTGGGCGCCAACCGTTAGGTGGTAGTATTTCGCTGAAGTTTTTACTGGAAACTAGGCTACAATCTGAGTCTTTTGATACTTTGGATGACCTGCTGGGGTTTCAGGTTCAAAAGTTGTGATGTAAGTTAGTAAAAATATTTGACTAATTAAATATTTAGAGAAAAATATATATAATATTGTAAATATCTTGAAAAATACTGACAGCAGGAGAAACAAGACGCCAAATTCGGATTCAGCGGCCAAATATTATCCAGAAAACATCCCAACCTCGACATAAAAAATTTTTTGTTGCATAGTGATAATCAATGGGAATATTATTGCGTATCTCGTGAGCTAATAATGCATATGAGAGTTGTGGATTCTCAGGATCCGGTAGTCTTTTGCAAATTTCCTGTGGGTGAGAAGGTGGACGAATATTCAATAAGCTAATTTCAAAATCACCGTAAGGAAAAATTCGTTGGTGTAACTGTTGAAATCCGCATTCCCAATTTTTATTGTATATCCAGTGATGATTTTGTACTTCGTAGGTTTGCACTTCTGCTGGAAATATCACCAAGTTCGGCGGTATTGTGAAAGTTGCATTGTAATGACTCTGACCATCAGTTAGATAAGCAATAGAAGTATGTTTGGGTTGTAAAACTGGGGGTGAAAAGAAATCCTTGTGGTCATAAATATGTGAATTCACTAAAGGTAGTAACTATAAACTTTTGCGGATAACAGACAAAGGAGGGCCTGTATGAATTCGTAAATGTACCCAATTAAGTGGTTCTTTGCGCCATGCAGTATTTGTTGTTCGTCGATGATAATAAACTCTATTATCACTCGCATTTGTGGGTGGAATTGGTATCAATTCTCCACTAGAATATTTTATTACATAAAAATTTTTAGACAACTTGGTTACTGTTGTCAATGCATTTAAGTCGCATTCTGTCATATTGCGTGCATCAAGATTACTTGATACGTTGGTATAATGTACCGATTTTAACTTAGGAAGATTTTTTATATCCATGTAACATGGCTTAACAGTTTCCTCAAGGTGTGAGTCGGTAGGGAGTACGTAAAGGTGGTGGGTAATATTAATATGTCGCTCAAAAAATGAATTTATAACATATAAAGCAAAAATTAGGACGTCTGACTCCCTTGGTTAATACATGATCTTGTTTGGTGAATTATGCAAGCCAGGGACCACCATGGGTATTCCTGCATACAGGTGAAAGGCATACGTTTCGAAAACAGAATGAGGAACGTTCTGTTTATGAGAAATAGTATTGCTTAATGCAAGATTTTGACGCCAAAGAATTGTTTGAAAGCATCTACCCGTAGGAGTTTGATGAAAGGGTTTAATTAGGAAAGGAGCTGAATGTAGTTGTTTGTTTATGAAAGAGCCATTGACTAGATTTTATAAAACGCTTCTTGATTGCATGGTTGGTTGTAAATGGTGGGGATATGATTAACAGTCCTGTGTCGTTCCTCTTCCGGCACAGAAATAATGACTTGATCGTTCCTTAATAGCGCTTGAAAAGCTGTTTGTAACTTGTTAGAACAGCTTCTGACATATCTATTAGATGCATGAACATTGGCGATTATTAAAAAGAGGAGTACTGAAATAAGCATGTCCGTATTTTGAGTGTTTCTGCAAAAGAAAGAAAAGTTAGTGAGCTATGATCACGATCTAGGTAAGAAAACAAATCGTTGAATGATTAAATTACTCTTTAGTATATATATGAAGCAACGTATTGTTGCAACAATGAACTCATATAAAATAATGTTCTGAAACGTTACATTTGGAATCGTTTATACATTGAAGTTAAGGTATGTCTGCCAATGTGTGTTCAGCTGTATGTTCTGCAGTAAAGAGAGCTTAAAGATTAGTAGTGTATTGTCTCGTTAATCCCAAAAGAAGCAATGTTTTACAGCAGAAAAAAAATTCGAAAAAAGGCATTCGAAAAAGAAATGTGAGCACTCGTTTATTTTTCTAGAAACCATTTAACTAAGAAAGTGTACAATTATTTATTCCACTTGGAGAGACCTGTGCATGAAATGATAAGGTATTCACGCTCGTGGAACCTGCAAAAAAAAGATAGAAATTCCATGAACTAATGTTGTGCTGGCGGTCAGTGCGTCTCCCATCACTGCAGCCAGTTCTCCAGGTGTCCAATAGTTGCTTTGATCTGGTTCCAATTCTGGAATTGTGTATCGATGCTCGTGATCAATAGGACTTAAGATTCGAAATCCATTTCAAGAATAGAGTTTATTTTCGTCCATTTTATGTTCATTAATTTCATCTTGTATGAAATCAGACGACTTATTAATCCCATCCAAAAATTTCCGAAGTTTCCCAAGTGTTAAATATTTTTGCAGGATATTTTAGCGAATAAAATGTAATTGCCATAATTTGCGTGCATATAACTTTAAGAATTGTTGCGTGGAAAATCTGTGATTTTCTAAAAGTAGAAGTTTAACTGGATATTTAGAAACCTTTAAAATTCTGGTCAACGTGCGAGAGATGTTTGATTGTAATATATTGCTTTCAAAAGTGGTGAACACCTCGTCTATTCGTGCTTGCTACAATTTTTAAAAATAATGTGTGAACGCTGCACTGAATGCTTGATATTCGCTTTCCAGAGTATCATTAGAAAATTTGCTAGTGAATAGTTGAAAATTCATGCTTGGGTGTGTTATATTAGTGTATTTTGTTGGCCAAAAGAATCAGGTGTAATTGTTTGCTGTGTTATTTTGCATAAAATTTTGTAAACGTCTAGGTCTAATGTTGAGTAAGTCTGTTTCAGGATTGCAATAAGGAAAAATGCGGTGATGTAGGTCGTTCGGGCTACATTGATCGTGAGACACAAAGTTCCACCAATGGTTATGTACAGCGTTTTTGACTACCTGGGTCGAAAAAGTTACTTCAGTGGGTGGAAGGGTAAAAGTATTGTTGTAGTCCATGCCTCAATTTCTTGTGTAGCCAATTTTTATATGTTGCGCTCGTAAGCTTGGGGGGTCAAAAAGATGTTTTTCTGATCTAAGATGTAGGTATTGGCCCAATATATGAGTTATAATGATCGTCGCGTTTGTGACAAAGGATCTCCTGTTTGAATTCGTAACTCAAACCAATAAAACGGTTCTGCATGGTGATATATGTTTGTTCTTTCACTTCGGTAATAAACTCTATCGTTTCGTGCGTTGATGGGTGCGAAGGGAACCAGTTTCCCACTGGAAAACTTTATTTCATAAAGGGTTTGGGTCAACGATGTGACAGTGGTCCACACTCTGAAGTTACATTCCTCGATGTCGTTCGCATCTAGATTACTCGATGCATTGAAATATTTTATTGATTTCAGTCGTGGTAAGTCCTGAATTGGTGTATAGCATGGTTTCATTGCTTGTGAAAGAGGCGCATCTGCAGATTTTTTATATAATTGAAACATTATGTTAGAATATCTCTCAAAAAAAATTTCAATGCATGAAAGGCGAAAATTACTGCGTCGGCAACACATGGGAATATAAGAATGGAGTCTTGTCCCTTGTCTAGGTTAGAAATCGGCAAATGTATCCCTGAGTTAGTGAAAAGTATGTGCGTTTCAAAAACGGAATGCGGTGTGTCCATCCTGTGAGAAAGCGTGTTTGAGAATACCAATGCATATGATTACCTTATGAAAAACAAAACATCTATTTTCGGGGAAAAAAGTGTTACTGAAAACGTAGGATAATCTTAGGGTTTTTTGATAAAGGAGGAGTGAACCAAATTCTCATGAAGCGCTACTTAGTTGCATGGTTGGTTATATATCTCAGGAATGTCGGAAACATTCATGTGGTGCTCGTTTGTAAGTACAGAGACGATCACTTAGTCTGGCTTTACCGATGAACGAAAAGTGTTTGAATCAGTAGAACAGCTTCTTGCATCTTTATCAGAAGCGTGATTGCTTATTATCATGAAATGCAATGACAAAAACATTTTTATGATGGGTTTTTGTTTTTCCGTGAAAAAGAAAAAGAAGAATGATGTTTGGGTTATCCTACAAAAGCAAACAGTGGGGTGGAATGTCACAAAAGATTGTTTTAAATAAGCATGTTGTTAGTTTTGAAGTGTTAAAGTGTAAACATGTTTATGTCTATACAAGTTTGCAACAATCAAACCAGTTTCGTTGACATTCTCGAATATATTGTAACAAGAAATAAATTCACGAAACATATATCTTTTTATGACATTATGCACGTCTCATGCACAAAACAGTTATCAATTCATAAATAGTGTCTGTGCTGAGATTGATGCACACAATTTTCTTGATTAGATTTATGGAAGAAATAAAGTATGGTTAAGAGATTCATGAGAAAATTAATATTTTCCAAATAATTTACTAATAATGTGTTGAATAGTGGACATCCTACTTTTTGTCACCAAGGTATGTCCAATAATGACGTGGGTAGTTCTGACGGATGTAATCAAAGAAGGTTGCATCTGAAATTCCCAAATAACGAAGAGTTTGTTGAATTTTTACTGCATCCAAGGCGTGGTCTGTCAGTAAATGGTGTATATTTTCTTGCAGAATTGGCGAAGAATAGATGACATCAATTTTGTTGATCATCTTGGGTGATTTGTGCAGATCCTGTCGGCTTGCATACATAGCTGTAGATTTGGCATAGTTTGTTCGGCTAAAAAGTGTCCTGTAACTCTGGAGAGAAATCTAATTTGGTAGGTCGCGTTGGCACATAAGGTTTCTCTGGAGTTGTCATCGTTCCAGGCGATGTGGGCGTCGCCACGAAAGTCGCATAAGGACATGCTGGCAAAGCACTGGTTCTTCTGTGACGCGACGGAAAAGGTTCGACAAGCTCTGGGCTGCTTTTAACATGATGCCAGGCATTGGTTCTCCTTGGATCACGTTCGCTTCTGAACATTTCCAGCGTTATGTTCATCGCGTTTTGGAGTTCCATACTGATCGGAATGGGCGACAAACGAGAACAGCGAGCCATGTGCCGTGTTTGTGAAAAGTATTAATTATTATAAAGCTAATCCTGTGAACACAAAACGAATGTTTAATACACATGCACACAAAAAACATGGTGCTGAATATCAAGTGAAACAACAAACATGTGAAACCAGGAATAATCGTGAAAACATCAAGCATTTACTGTTGCATGAAAACATCGCTGAAATGCAAGAAACAAATCTTCTGTGACAAGCTAATGCATGCAACTGTTCACAAGAGCGTCTCTGTTGTCATATCTTGAACAAATAATGTTCCACAGCGGAACAAATGTTCAAATTGAGCACAAATAGGTGTGCTTTCTTGTATTGAAGAAATCCGAGCAGTTCATGTGTTCAGGAGAGAATCAAGTTCTTGAAACAGTTCTCTCCGAGCCTTTGATTGTACTTGTCGGTCTTCAGGGGCACTGAGATCCCGCTGGAAGCATAAGATCATATGTAAATTTTATTCTATGCACGAGATTGAAATCAAGTAGAGACTTGTCACCTTTATATCCGTAAATTAAAACGTGTGACTTAAAAAATAGGGCTTCACTGCCGCAAATATTGAACAAACGAATTTGTTAAAAATCATGTGGTCTATGTAAACCATTACATTGTAAAAATCCTTCAGTAGCACTCATTATCAAATAGTCGTTGAACGTCGGTTGAAGACAGACAGGAATTATCACATCCGGTTCAGCTGCTAAAGCTGTCAACATAGTAGGCGTATATACAAAGGCCTGTTTGTTGTTAGTTGTTTCCCGATTGCGCAGTCGTCGTATCAGGTTCATTTTCAAATTATTTTACCTGAAAGAAGATGATAGATAATGAGAAACACATAAAAACAACGAAGAGTCATGCACACAACACAATGACGGCGATTTTATTCAAGAGACTGGAAAAATGGGAGTGGTTATGTTGGCCTATCAAATGTTTTTGAAGATCGTGATTGAAGTCGAGGCTGACTGCGGCTGTTGCGTTTCAGACTCAGCAACAGGAAATGAAAAGTTTTGGTGCAGTCGCTCAGTTTCCTTTGCGCGCTTGGTTTGACTAACGTTTGCAGGAAATGTAATGTTGTGACAACATTAGGCTTGAACACTGGTTAGCATGGTCCTTAGAAATTGCGAGCCAAAAATTGAATTTAAGTTAAAAATTGTCCCATGCTGAAGAAAAGAAAAAAAAATAGAACAACGAAGATTGTGTTAATCGAACACTTCGTCAGGTAAAGAAACATCAGTCAATAAATGGAAAGGAGAATGATTTGCACAAATATCACATTGATTATCTTCGCGCGGATTGCGAGCTAACTCTAAACGACGTTGGTTATTTGTTTCCTTATTTTGTGGACATCTCCATTTGTGATGTTTTTTTGACTGAGAGATTTGACAACGGTCGGAAAGGTGGTATTTTATCCCTTCTATTATTTGTTGAGAGGTGTCTTCACGTTGATAACAAATGATGGTTGTATCTAATTGCCAATAGATTGCGGGACACAAATACATATGTGAAATGTCGCATAGAGTAGGAAATTCATTCAATAAAAAGGTTTTGAAAGATCGAAACAGTTTGCGGATCTGTGTGAGTTTCTCACAATTGTGTCGTTGTGATATTACAGTAAATACTGTATGAATGGTGGCCATGCGGCGTCCCTTGTCGGCGGTAACGTTGTGATTAAGCTTTTGCGGACGTTCTGAAAACAAAAATTATACCTGCCAGAATAGATTCCCATGTTCGCTGTAAGTGGCGTTTTTGACAATCGAAAGGAAAATGCTGACACTTGCAAATCCAGCAATTATCGTAACCTTTTTTGCTCAATAACCAACTTATCGCCAAAGGGGGGTGTTGAAATATGTTATATGTAGCCACATTATTGTTACTTGATAGAAGAACTGTTTGCGTCTTAAAAGTTGTACAAGTGGTTTAAAATCATCACGCAGATTAGTTGTTAGAAGGGCCAGTATTTCGTCCCAGATCAACTTATGTGATAGCAAGACAGATAATTTTAGTTTCTTGTTAGTGATATGGTGCAACTACGCACATATGAGTCGTCCTGGGTTTTCACACCAATTACTTCGAGGTTTCGCAAAGCTCGGAGACTTGATCTTACTGTCACTAAGGGACATTTCTGAGGCTTGGGTTTGTCACTGCAATGAAACTTGGCACTAATTCGCATAAATACAGACAACGATAACATTATTAATGATTTAAATCTAGATTAATGCTCTGTGTGAAATACATGAACAGAGAAATATTAAAACTAAATTTATAGTTTATGGAACATGTTAAAAATATTTTCACCTCATTATCTGAAATTCCTGTGTGCTTATGTTTCTTGACCGGTTTTATTTTTGGGAGTTCCTTCTGTTTGAGTGTTTGTGCTTCAGTGTTGAGTTCAGGTTCCAAAAATGTCTGGATATGTGGTGGTAAAATAGATATTTCCGATAGGATGAAATGCCAAAGGCTTCGTCGTAGTTCAGCCATCTTGTGGTATTTTAAGTCTGTGCTTGCACATTTTTGCGGATCTATTTTTATGCCAATTGCACAGGGCGTTAATTGATGATGTGATGGTAGCATAGTTCCAATGCGGATCATAGCGTTCTTCCGCTCACTATTGTTCCGGACCCAGAAACATTGATATGGTATGTGTTGAGGTGTCCAGTTGACAATTTCATTGAGGGGTGCATTTACAGCTAGAAATTCAATTCCATCCATGTCAAAAACAGTAAGATTGTAGTCTATTTCCTGATAAAGAAGTCGTTTTGGAGTAACTTTTTCGGAATGTTCCATTGCCAAAACGTATTTGATACGTTGAACAATGTTGGGGGTGGGAGAAGAGGGATAAGAATGAACCATAGTCCGTGAATCTTTATACGTGGATTTCGTCTTGCAAATTTTTTGTTGTGGGTCTGTGTTGGGTGAAGAACGATCCATAGACGTCATAATAACAGTTATACAACTGAGGAAACAATCTTATTTACTTTTAGAACCTATAACTGACCATCTGAAATGGTACATTGAGTTGAAAGTTTATAGTTTATGTGTGTGTAAAACCTAGCCTTACTGATATATATAATTTGTATTTATATTAAGTTAAGAAAATTGTAATATTTGTAGTATATCAGCAATTAAGAACGAGCAACAAGGAATGTTAATAGAGAACGACACGCTAATTGCATCTTAATCACAAGTCTTTAAAATTAAAAATGAAAACCTTATGACATGATAAATGTACCTAAGACGCATGATATTGTTGTTGAAATATTTGTCGACGTTTTTGCCACATAAAGCTTCGTAATCGGATTTGATCTGCTGTTTTGTAGACTTGGGTAACAACGGAGCATGTTCGAGAAGAAACTTTAATATCTGTATTTGTGAATGAACGGCTGCTATTGAGCTAGATCCCCGATAAGATTCCGTTAATCGTACTTGAAATATGCAGGGAGATAAGTCCGGATATTTTGCGAGTATTTGTCCCAATCGAAAAAGTTCTTTGTTTTGATCAGCCACCTGATTGGCAAGAATGGTCGTCGACAGAATTTGTTTGCTGCTCACCATTAAGGCTTGATGCAGAGTGAATTTGGCTAAGTACAAATGTGGTTCACCGAGACGAATCAAATAAGTGTCTTCATCAATTTCCCAAATATTGGTATGATCTACGAATTGATTATAAGTATGGAACTTTATAATGTAATCCAAAATGAGTTGAATGGTATGTTGAATATCAAGTGATGACTCCTGCACTTTAGGAGTGGAATTCTGGGCGACATCTTGTAAAAGAGGTGTAGCAATGGGGGAAACCACAGGTAAAGTTGGCAGATTTTCATAAATCGCAGGTGTTTCCATGGCCATTAAACTAAATGCAGTTAGATTATGTGGATAGCCTACACCTTGGGTAATTGACATAAAAATTATGAAAAACATGTAATGCATTTTAACAATTGTATCGCCTTTAAAAAGAATGATATATTACAATCACTGGAAAAGTTTATTGACCTATGCGTCGTGTAATAAAATATAATATACTGTTAGTTAAATTCAACACAGGTGTTATATTAAAGTATTTGTAAATTTATTAGAACTCCTTTATGTGGAGATATTATAATGAAAGACATTATATCGACATCATTCAAATATTGACAAGTGTACTTATCGTTTTGCAAGCTGTGAAGCGATTGCTCAGTCCGAGAAAGAGATTCGAGAGTTCCAACAATCTGAAAAAATGTATGAAATTTACTAAAAACCTACTGTCAAAAAACATGTAAAGTATATATTTAATAAATGTATTAAAACATTGATATATTTAAGAGACACATATATAGTGTGTCGAGTTTGACATAAATAGGTGACAATGTTATAAGAAACTCTGAGAAAAGGCGATAAAGTTTGTGAAAGCATCCAAAATCGTTGAGCCTGTAATGAAAGTTGTGACATTGAATGTAGGGAATGCGATATTGCCATGACGGCTTGGGTTTGTAATATAAGTATCGCATGACTTTTCTTATGTTTTTGAAAAAAGAACGAACTGTACAACAATTAGTATTTAATTTGTAAAATAATATCATTTAGGAAAAGTTGGAAGTATCGAAATATATAAGAAGTTCATCAGAAACTTTGCGCGTTAAAAAAAATTACAGCAGATCGACCCAAGGCCGACTCTCTCCGCCGCAGTCCAAACATTGAGAAGCGGAAGAGTCATAACAACCGCTTCGATGCACTCGAATTTCTTTTGCATGAAAAGTGTGAAACTGGCTGTTTGTAACGTATGAAATGAATTATATTTGTTAAAATATTTTCCTAAAAGAATGTGGCACCTTAAAAAGTAGATAAAATCTGTGTAATTTGGAATATTGTTTTTGAAAAAAAAAATTTTTGTGGTGCAGGTGTATGCCAGAAAATGAATTCAGTTAGTGAAGGACTGGTCTGAAGAAAGACCAAAGAGTTTTCTAATGAAGCTAAATGCCAAGCAGGATTCGATCCAAGCGGGGCGCAAAGAGATGCGACCGGCTTGCCGAGCAATATCGGGCACTCATTTATAATGCAATAAATTACATTAAAAATGCGTACGCGTCCTAATGGTGTTGTGAAAGGGAATTCGCCCAAGTGTGGAAAATGTCCACTGCGGAATGAGAAGGGAGTAGTACTCACCTGGTCAAACGGCCTCCCGAGGCGATGAGTGGAACAAGGTAAACCTTGAACGGCTGAAGAAAGTGTTTTCAATAACTGAATGAGAAGGCATGTCACAATTTCGATGTTTCGCAAACATTTTTTGGTCAGCTCTTTGCAACACTATGTTGCCAGTGCAGTTAGAGCTGCAATGTAGGTGTCACACATCTTTAATGTTTGTTTTTTATATGAGTTATGTTGTGATTCATATTTGTTTCAAAAGTAGGATAGCTTTCAAATATTTAGAAATTACAAAATAAGCACGAAAGAAGCAAACTTCGAATATATATTTAAGCATTAATAAAAGTAAGACTACGTGCATCTAATTAAAAAACAAAAAGGTCATAAAAAATATCATGTTGGTGGTATGAAATGCAAGTAAAGTGCATTGCAGAATGTTATAACATGGAGCGGTATTAGAAGGAATGGAAAAGTTTGCCAGAAAGTTTTAAACCTAAGACAAGTCACGTTGGGTGCCAAAATGTAACTTATTTGTTTTGATTTTAAATCAAAAACATAGTCTTTAGATACAGACGTATTCTTACAAGTGGGTTCGCATCATAGCTGCATCAAGGGCAGTTTTCGCCAATCTCACACGTTGGTTTAACCATCCTATAACTTCCTTCTAATACCTCATTAATATTTGCCAACAACACAAACTACAATTTATATTTTCGCAATTTGTTAACTTTTATTAAATTTTATGTACGAATAGAATCAACAACAAGTACTAACCAATATAAGATGAATGACCAACGTAGGAACTTTCTCGAATCAATCTCTCAGTCCAGAACAATTCATGAAATCATCTTCACAACCAGCAATATTAATTCTATATTCTAAATCTATAACAATATTTTAATGTTACATTAGAACATTGTGAGTTATTCAGAATCAAATCAGCTTCTGAGTAAGTCTGATCATGTTAAAACCTTTTGACAAGGTTTTTGGTGGTTAATCAACAGACTTAGTTGATTTCTTTTTTTAACTGTCACGTTTTTCAGACAGTGCGTTCGAGACAGTCTTTAGCGACTTAATGTCAACAAAGTGGGTTTTCGTGTTGACTTGTATATTTTGGGGACTGGGGGAAACAGTGTTTTGGAGTTTCCATTTTATGGCCCTGAGTGTCATAGCTTCGC
>Ga0210059_1015086_pt1 | contig 11332 bp, 7 predicted proteins | sample Ectturendosymbi2_FD_188042 | JGI IMG/M metagenome (GOLD analysis project Ga0210059, IMG submission 188042) | Ecteinascidia turbinata endosymbiont from Florida, USA - Sample 2 (SPAdes) (version 2) | ecosystem: Host-associated > Tunicates > Ascidians > Unclassified | place: Key West, Florida... | reverse complement strand
AAATTTCAATAAAAACCCAAACAATGCTAAAAATAGGCCAGAATGAGGCCAAACCAACTGTTTAAAGGCCAGAAAATAGCCTTTAAACAGTTGGTTTATTTGTGGTATTGCCATTCCTTTGTCACAAAAAAATGTAAATTATAAGAATGTAAAAAAAATTTCAAAATTAAAATTAAATCTTGCTTGCCATTGTGTTGGAGCACTGACATTCCTTGACTTTTCATGTTTTGTGAAATTGCACACTTTGGGTAAAATTGTGCCACAATTTGCATACTGATCCATCGGCAGCTTTCTGCATGAAAGACTCTCCAAGTCGCTCCTGTACTCACGATCAAAATCATAAGAGTCCTTCTACTTCGACTTAATCATCGCATTTCTATTGCGAAAAACCAGACCTGCTGCCTGCAAACGCTGAGACTGTTTAGTGCTTACAACACAACAGGCACTACACAGTGCAGTAAGTGCGCACATCTCCAGTGATTACGCAAAATCTTAATTTCGAATCTAGCATCTCTCAAATATTACTAATATCGGAATGCGGACGTCTGATATAGCATTTATTACAAAAAGGAATAGCAATATTTTCCTTCATATCAGGCAAAAAAGGCCAAAAAAGAGCTAAAAGCCCAAATAGATTTTTTAAGGCCAGCCAACTTGAGATGAGGCCCAAAAAGGCCAAAAGGCCAACTAAAATTTTGTAGGCCAACCAACTTGAAACGAGGCCAAATTTCTGAAATTTGGCCTAAAAAAGGCCAATCTGCCAACCCTGTCTCGGAGATGCGGTAATTGCCCGGTTCTCCCCTGGTTGCGGGCCATGCTATCAGTTTGACACAAACTTCTGAAATGAAAAATTTTTCAGTTTATCTTAAATTACGTCACCATCAATAAAAGTAATGATATTCACCTATGTGAAGACACTGATCGTGTTAATGCTATTTTCAGAACAGGTCCGCGGGCGACTCACATGGTCGGTGCAGTGACCTGGATACCGCACAGGTACCAATGTTGGTGACCCTGGGACTATGAAGAGGAGCAGCGACAGCACACACCCTTGCCAGAGTCCAACACCTTGGGCGAGCTGTTGTGATTTAACTCCACGGACACGGACTTCTGAGCAGGAATACAGTGTCTTGATGGCCAACAACAGGCGGCGGCTATAAACACCGTACTGCTTCCTCAAAGTTTGTCACTAGGGACCCGGTCGTAGACTTTCACGAGGTCGAAAGCACATGTATCTTTGGCATGTTCTCAAGATTTCTCGAAAATTGCTGGACAATGAAAATTTGTCTGTATTGCTACGACCGGAACGAATATCTGCACTGGGTATCTTTCACTTTTGTTTCAATTATTTCGCGGCATCGTGTTTCAAGGCACTTGGCACACAACGTATTAAACAAATATTTTTGTCGAAACGGTGACAGGTTCATAAATTTAGTGTCATAACCATTTGACGTGCATGTGAGTGTGTGCGATGCGTGCACGAGCACAACGCTGACATGTGCATGTGCTTGCGCATGCGCGATTTGCCAAGGCAAGGCCTCCTAGATAAACAGATGAGCTCCAAGGTAAACAGATAAGGCTCCTGTTGATCTAGTAGGCCTTGGCCAAGGCCTCTTGGATTTGCACGAACGCGTAATCAGCGCTCACGTGCAGCCGCGATGGCGCGGGTTTCTTGTTCGGAACGACGTTTTCGCACAGCGAGGGGTTATGCGTCTACAGCAGTGTTTCCCAATCTTTTTTGGCTAGCGCCCCCTTTTCTGACAGACAAATTCCTATCGCCCCCTTACCATGCCTAGCACACATATCAACACAAATTTTTCGTGCATTTCACTATATAACTTAGTTTAGTAAAACGCTAAGTTTTTCTTTACAAATTACATGCATACATGTTTGTTGATCATACTGTTTTTTATGACATTTGGTCATTCAAAGTTAGTGAGACAACATAAATGTAATTATTAACTGGGTCTCCTATCGCCCCCCAACAGCCCATTTCTGCTTCACCACCCCCCTAAAATTTCTCACCGCCCACTTTGGGAACCAGTGGTCTACAGTTATGCAACCACACGTTTTCCGCGCAGAAATTGCTTACGGCTACTAGGAAAGTGGCGCGGACACCAGTTCACACAACCAGACAAGATTCAACCAAGCCGCGACCAAATGTTCAGTATGATTCCTGCAATGTAACAGATATTAAACTGAGGAAATACATGCACAGCCAAACTTTGTAAAACACACGGACAAATGCACTTTTAATTTAATGTACTTCGATGTTGCAAACAGACACGAAGTCATAGTAAAAGCACACACTGTCTGCACAACGCAGAATCAAGAAACAGGTACACATTTTATCGCAATAAGCCCTCAAAGGTAGGAATGTTGCATTGAACCTGATGACTTTTAACACTCGCTCGCCACGGCAGGTTGTGTAGAGCCCTGCACCCAAAATCGTAGGTCACACGCAATCTCTGCATGCATGACATACTGAAATTACACCATAATTGTGCTACATACATGGACGTACAGAAGGAACAAAAAAGTACATATTTAACTGGATTTGAAGATTTTTGCTTTTACTATATGTTTAAAACAAATTTTTCTGGGCGCAACAAAATTTGGGGGGGAACAAAAGAAATTTTGGTGGAACTGCCCCCGAATGCCCCCCCGTTGGCTACGGGCCTGCCTTGCAACCCACAAACGCTTGGACAAAACACACAGATATCATCAGCAAACATCAAGATTTCCGAATAAAGCGTCAACACTTATTAGAGAACACCAACTGCACACTTCGACTACACACAATAGTAAAGCGTAATATTTACGAGCAAAACAATGAGAGTCCAAAGCTCTGTTGTTCGGGTTTTACGTTTCCTACCCGACCAACTCACCACTTTGAATGACTTGAGTTTCAGCTTGGAGCCGAAAATGATACTAACGACTTTTAGATAGAACAGCGATTTATAACATATTCTCGTAGAGTCTACAGAAGATATCACATGTCATGTTGTGTCTGAGGATGTCAATCATTCGACGCCACATGTGTTAATCGTTCCAACTGCGTTGATGGACACAAAAGAAGTAGCGGAATTTCCTTTAACCCGAAAATTGTGCATTGCCAAGTTGTTTCCACGGCAAGCGTGGAAGCAGTTTACACCAGGCGTTGCTATAAGTGACCAGTAATAATGCTACGTCGTGGCAGGTTCGCTGCTGCGCGCACCTCACAATATAGGCCTTATATCTTTGAATAACAAATGATAAAAACATGAGACAGCATCAGCAGCGCTCGATTTTCGCATATCCGTTGATTGCAAAACTCGACCGACACATGCAAGATTTGCCTTGAGCATAGAGCGCAACCAAGAGGGTCGTCCTGGATAAGCATTTACGTGGCAGGTATATTTCTTGAAGCAAAAGGCAAAATATATTAACACTGCTCTGACACAAACAACCACTCTCGACCGTCCTTCGTGGAGATCGAAAAACAAGTTAAAGAAGCTTATTCAAAAACTTGTGGGCAGGGCGCAGGGCTTCTAGGCATAGCCAATGTGTGCACCACCACGGTCAGTAAAACATCAAGTTGTGCACACTCAAAACGGCTTAATTCACCTTTGATAAACTGCGGCAACGTGCGCTTCGTGTTGATTAGATTGAAACCACAATATATTCCGTCGCTATCGCAAGATATCCGACCTCAGGCGTTTCCAGGGCACAGTATGACAGTTGATTGTCTTGCTCGTGCTTGTTCAATGCTCAGCGCATGGGCGCTGCTCTCTGGAGATCGTGACTGTACCACCGGACGTTGATTGCAGCGCTTTATCGCCGGTTGTTTGTTTCATCGTTGTGCGATTGCTACTGGACTTGTGCATACGATGATCAGGCTAGCTGAGTCTGCGGCAGGGTTCTGAGCTCAAAGATCAAGTTATTGCTGGGCAGGTCACTGCCTACTGTTACTGTTAGGTAATGTTTTATATTATTTTCAATCACTTTTTGTTTTTTTTAATGTTCTCTGTCGATTTAAAGTAACCCAGCGATTGCAGGAAATAGTGTTGATGTGTATGATGAGTTTCTAAATTGCATGTCAGGTTTGAACAATCTCATTGTGAGCAGGAAATATTTGCAAAAGACATTGAGTTGCTTGATTTTAACAGCCAACAAACCTCAAGAGTAAAAAACTAGTGTAAAAGTAAGAACAGAATTAAAGAAAACTGGATGAAAAGAAGACGTTTCAGAAGGCAACTTTAATCCATATCTACAGTAATTTGTTTGCAACAACGAAGAACATACTGTAAGCAATTGCTGTCATCAGAGGTGCCATTTATGCTTCGATGCCTGCAAGCATGGGTGTCGGAAAGAGGTTGTAGGAGGAGCAAGACCTTCCTTGGATTTTGAAATTTGTTATTTTCCTGTTAAATTTTCAGCCACAAAAATCATTATCTTATTTTCGAGTGGATTAAATGAAGTTTCACCACTGTTGGTCTCCCCCTGAAAAAATCAAAAATCCTTATGGCTACCCCTGGTAAAATCCACTAATGCCCCCCCACTAGAAAAAATCCTTCTGACGACCCTTACTTGCAAGTCTTGTAGTTCTTCATTTATCCAAATTAGGCAAAAGAAACGCCGCTGGTCAAAGGTTAAAATTAAGAGCGGAAGAAAACATGTTGGTTTTAGTTGTTTTGAAGTAAAGCCTTTTGTCAATACAAAGAATTCGTTGATTTTTTCACTTCAAGCCAAAACCGGTCGTTATATTCTAACGTTCCTGAACTTTCAACATAAACGGGAATAACTCAGAATATGTTTCGCAATAAAAAGATGGTTTGAATAAAAACAGAACCATTAAAAATCGAGGTTTCTTCTCCGTTTTTTGTTTCAATACTTGACAACAGGAATTTCGTCGTTCTTTCTATGCGATTACATGACAGCAATCACCATTTTTGACACAACTTTGGCATGTCACTTACCAACAGAGCAATTTCTATCCTTTATTTGTTGCCTTTTGTGAAGATTGACGATATGTTATGTTCAAGTTGTGTTCCAAAACGCTTTCATCAAGATTACGTACGATTTTTATTCTAATTTTGAAAGCCATGCATCAGTGATGTAGTCGAGACTATGATCTTCAAATTCTCGATGCTGAGAACTTGTCAAAAGAAACGAGACTTGAAGTTTGGTGATCGAGACTCGAGACCAGCAATTATATCAGCTTAGCCAAATTTTGTCTTGGTTTCTTGAAAATATGTTTTTCAATAAATTTTTACTTTTTTGACAAACGTTTTGCATTTTTTCCACCTTGTTTTTTTTCTTTGGCGAAGTAAGATACGACAAACACCAAATAGGTTGAACTGCGGAAGTTTCACTAAGCTATGTTGACAGAACATTCTTGTGACAGTAGGCTCTAGGTATGGAGTCCAGTGGTTATCAACCCCGCTACGACACACCACAAAGACGTAACATTTTCACTGCACAATTTCACGCAGTTAATACAGTAAATATGCTCAATAATTTAACTGTTAATGTGTTGGCTCTTCCTGCTTTTCAGAATAAATTAATTTGATGCGAGGCCATTGGCGCAGCCAGGGGGGGCCAAAAGGGCCATGGCCCCCCAAATTTTTAGAAAATATAGTCATTTTGTGTTTTGAGAGGTGTTTTTCCAAACAAAATAATGTTATTCGCGTAAAATCAAACATTTTGGCCCCCACCCAAATTTTTGGGCTGGTTATGCCACTGTGCGAGGCTCCTTGACCTCAAGCAAACTGGCATTTCATCGTCAACAACAAGAAATCCCTCACTTCTTCTACTTTTACTCGCATAGCCATGAAGGTTCAAATGGTAAGATAGTTTTGACAGTTTTCGAGCTAACCACAGGATAAAATTCCCTCTTGGACAGGCAGAACTCATCTATTACTTTTTGGGAAATGCTGGTTCATAAAAAGTGTTGTTTCATAAATAAACGAGTGGTTCTTCGGTAGATAGATTGGTAGTTTCGTTTTTTTCCAAGTAGATCTACCTATCCTTACTTCACAACTTCCTTCACACCCCATGTAACCGTGACTGTGCCTTTGGTTGTAATAAGCGTTTTCTAGAACATTGAGCAAAAATATTCTCTCCGCAGCTGGTGTCTGAGGGGCTCCTGTGCGCAGTGCAGAAGTTTAATATCATTTGAAAGGGTCCATCACCGTATGTCAACGCAGGCCCAAGAAATTACCCAGCTCAAAATGTTTCTTCGAATCATGCACTCTAAACTTTTTCTTGTCAGTCAACAATTGCTTGTGTTTTCAGCTTTCGAAGCAGCTCTTTCACAGTTCTTAAACAATACTTTGCTTAGTTAACAGTTTTATCTGTCCACCATTGCTCTCTTGCAAACAAAAGGTAAATATGCAGACATCTATCTCTCTACCCGAATTACAGTACATGAAATGCCTTGTTTTTATGTTCTTTTGGTTTCAACTTTTGCCACTTCACTACTGTTGGAAACCAACAAGTTCCTATCAAGAACAAGACCAAAATAATATGTTGCCCTTCAAAAGGGTTTTCATGCTTCATTCAGGATACACGCTCACATAAGTGTACGGGAGTGCATATTTTTGGGGATGCAAAAAATTTTTGCCCAAATTTGATCTTGCTTTCCCAAATAACGTATAAACAGCAAGTCTTAATGTTAAGACTAAAACGTACCATTGTAAACTAATCAAGGTTTCTGCATGCCTAATTAGGCCTACCAATTACCGGGGTTCAAAGCCGTACGCCCTCAATTAGCAATCAGTATTCTGCATAGCTATATGTGAATAATATTTATTGTTTTGAAAAATGTTGGCTAATTACAATAAAATCCTCCCAAAAATTGCTGTTTATGCCACCACGCGTAGAAGGTGTTGTTCAGAATCTTCATTTGCAAGTTTTTATATACGTTCTAAACCAGTGGTTCCCAAACTGTGGTACGCGTACCACTAGTGGTACGCGAAGGCTTTCAAGGTAGTACACGTATAGACCTGCTTTCTGTTTTTCTTCACAAAAAATATATTCACAGCTATAATTTTTACCTGTCGGGTTTTGTTTATGAATTCCTGAATTTTTGTGCAGTCTACTTCCCTTGTTGGTTTCTAAACATGGCCATAATACTTTCTCACAGCCATTTTCTTCATGTTGCATTCGTGTCAATTATTGTTTCCAAACTTTTGATCGAATTATATTTGGCACATTGAATTATCCTGGAACAAGGTGGTACGTGTTGACAACACGGGACCCCCAAATGGTCCGCGATCAGAAAAAGTTTGGGAACCACTGTTCTAAACGTATTCTTCCAACACGATTATCCTAATAGTTAAGATCTCTTCTTCTCTAGCATAGATGTGTGCATTTGTGTTGGCCACAATGGCAATCAATCTGGAAAAGGAGTAAAATATCGGGTTACGATCTAACGTATTAAATTGTCGTAAATAGGTCTTCTCACGTAATTAGAGGGAAAGGAAGCAATTTAATGCATAGCATATAGCTTAAGCTTCCACATTGGCAATTTTCACTGCAACGTGTTGTACTTATAATACTACAACTTGCTTAAAAGCTTACAGCTTCTAAAGTCACATTATGGAAACCAAAAATCCACTCCAGTTTAGACAGTTAAATGTACATTGAACTCAGCATGCTAAGAAAAAATAGGAATATGCGACTGATACAAACAAATACTGCAGCCTATATTATTAACTACGAAGGAATGTGTACAAATGCACACTTCCAATGACAAATGATTTATAACCTCAACAAGACATTTTATACAAATGGCAGTGCTTCACTGCACTGCATTAGCACAAGTGAATTATGCTGTACTGTTCATGAAAACTTTATTTCACAGCATTAAATTGAAGCAATGAAATTTGGCAAGATGCAACATATGCAGTTCATTGCATGAAACAAACGGCAAATATGAAAACCTAAACAGTATAAAATCACAGCTACATTGCCACCACGCAACATATTACAGCTGCAGTTACGTAGTTAATTTGATTCATGTACTTCACGGAAACAGATTTGCACTTGCAAGTCTCACAACATCAAGCAAGTTTGAAACAAGAAAACTATCATATCGCAGCTACAATACCGCAAAACAATTGCAGCTACAGCTACATTTTATCTGTACGCTTTACAGCATCACCAATTTGAGGTTTACAAAAATTAGGGTTGGTTGGAATGGTGAGTTACCACTACATCAGGGGTTTACAACTTTTTGCTATTGCCGTCCGCATTACTTTTATTTATATGAAGTACGGCCGCCAATGAGTTCGAGTTATATTTATGAGATACGTTTAATTAGAGATTAGGTTACTGCCAAGTGCGAACCAACGCAGAACACATTCAAACATAAACTGCGTAGTTATTTCATAACCCTTTGTAACATCACCATTCATATTGTTACGTATCGTGTCGACTGATTTCCTTGCCTTGCGTTTGTTTTGTTTCAATATACGCCAGCATGGCTGTCAAGTCTTATATTTTAAATTACATGTGGACGGCCGCAAACTTCATTATCGAAGGCCGCAGGTTGTGCACCGTTGAATTACATGTTCCTAATTTTAAAATGTTTCTAACTCTACCCAAAATTGGATGAAGTTTTTTCAGTTGGCCCAATTTTGATTTGGGTTGTTGTAATTTGCTCAAATATTTATAATTTACGCAAATCTGAATGACACTCTTCCAATTTGACCAGATGTTTCGATGTTCCACTTGGCCCGAATTTGAATGGAGCAATTGTTGTTTGGCCAGAGTTGATTTAGGCTGTTGGAATTTACCCAAAATTTTCGAATTTATGGAAAAATTTTTAGCTTCACCCAAATTTAAATGAAGTAGTCCCAATTTGCTCAAATTTCATTAAGGTTGTTAAAATATACCCAAATGCTTTTGATTTTATCCAAATTTGAATAAAACTCTTATAATTCACCCAGACATTTCTGAATGTACTAAAATTTTAATGGAGCTTTTCTATACAGCCCATCTTTGAACAAGACTGTTTGAAGTTGCCCACAGTTGAATGAAGCTGTTGCAAATTGACAAAAATTGATTTGACTGATGGACTTCACCCAAGTGTTTCCAGTTAATCTAAATGTTTTTGTTTTCACCCAAGTTTGATTGAAGCTTTTCTCATTTGCCCAGATTTAATTGAGGCTGTTGGACCTTGCCCAAATGCTCCTATTTTACTCAAATGTTTCTAACTTTACCCAAAACGTTATTAAGGTTTTTCAGTTGGCCCAAATTTGATGAAGGCTGCTGGTATTGCCACATGATTCCAGTTCACTCAAGGGCAATGTCTATTTTGCCATCAGGGGCAAAAAAAATGGCAAAATAGTCTCAGACTATTTTGCGGTTTTGTCCATTATTTTGCCGTTGATTTGGTTGTTATTTTGCCTCAGTTTGAAAAATAGACCCTACCTCACTTACATGTGAATCTAGCTGTATACTTTGCCCAAATTTTGAAAATTTTTGCCCGAATAATGGCCAATTTCTCAGCGTTGGGGATGCGACCGCATCCCCTGCATCCCCATGTCGTACGCTTATGCACGCTCAGCAACATTCTACTTTCCGCACTGTGGTATAGTTGTAAGTTTTACTAGTCCGTGATGCTGCAACGTTGTTTCCTTCCTTTTTCAGAACTTTTTTTATGAAAGGTCATACCATACCTCTTGAAAGATTTGTGGCTTCAGTCAAAATTCTACTCCAGTGATGCTGACTTGGTGGCCTTGCGCTTTTCCAGGTCGTGTTTTTCACGGATCAAACTTTCTGTTGCTTAGGGGGCATAACGGCACGTAATGTTTATTCTAGGAGGGTAAATAGTAAAAGTAAGAGAATTGACATGCTTAACACCTGAAGATCAGGTGATCCTTTTCAAAAAGGCGTAAGTTTAATAAATTATGCGTTTGTCTGTAATCTACTTTTTTTTACCTGCAGCTGCACGATGGAGGGGTTTTTAAGGCAGCTTGTTTTCTTCTTGCTTGTTTGGTTTCAAAGTGCCAGTGGAACGCGTGCCAATTCAACGGCAAATATGGGCACCTTTTGGCATTTGACCGATGTGCATTTGGATTTTCTGTATAGACAATCGGCGAGCGATCCCATGCAAGTTTGCCCATCTTCTACAGGTTTAAAACCGTTGAGACCGGGAAAGTGGGGTGATTACAGGTTAGTTATTACTGCTGGAAACCATAAGTATTTTCCGAATAAAATGATCTACCGCAAAATTAAACAAAAACAAAGTTCGATATTTCCGCCGGAAAGATGCATTTATCAAAATTAGGTTTTCTCAATGTATACAAGGTTTGCATCAAATTCCGCTGTTTATACATTTTCTGTATATTGACATTATTCATGCATCAACTTGATAGATCTTTTCCCATGAAACAGATTTTCGACAGTTTCTTTACGATTCTGACGTGTTCGGTTGAACCTTCCTGGCATGTTTTCCGTTGTAACTGTGCAAGACTTATGATGCTGTTCAGGTGGGAAGTGTGTTGAATGGCAACTTTGAATAGAGCAAAGTTTAGGAATTCGGTACACGTGCGCAATTTACACATTGAATAAAGCATCATTTGGCGATGAAAAAAGAACTGCTACTCTCCAAAACATATTGGAGAGAGATATAATTCTTCCAAATTTTATTGTTGTGAAACCAGAAACATAATGTTTGCCGTATACAGTGGAAATGCACTTGCTGCAAGCAGCGACATGACATTCTTTTAGTTCTAACAAACAAGGTTATTTAGCAGCACGAAAAGTGTATTAAAATATGTTTGTTCCACTTGGAATCTTTCCAGACAGACTGCGCTGCTCCACCTGCAGATTTCTGTTTCCTTTTGCGGTCTTTTGTTGAGCCCTCACTCACGGTTATCCAATCAACAGATAACTCGTTACGCTTGTCAGAGAAACCTATTCTATACTGTAGTTTATCACGTGTGTATAACGGGTTTCTAGACCATATAAATCTAGATAGCTGCATTTAGTTACATCCGAAAGTTTTCACATGGGTTCGATCTTAGATGTAACAAGGACGACATTCACGAAAGCTAAAGTTCGCTTGGTCTCCCTAAAGTTTCTGATGTCTCATCTACATAATTGAATCATAACAGAAGTATAGTTTTTGTTGGTTTCGCTATTTATTTCACTGAAAATATGCACACGAATATTGAAACTTATCAATAAACTCTGCGTAATATTCATCTTCAAAACGCTCTCGAACCCAGCGACATAGACACAATATTTTTGTGGTATTCACCAGACCTCAAGTAGCTAATTTGTAATAACGGTACTTTCTTTTTAGACATTCTGTAACTGAAAGGAAATACTCAGTTCAGAA
>Ga0210059_1015084_pt1 | contig 11332 bp, 6 predicted proteins | sample Ectturendosymbi2_FD_188042 | JGI IMG/M metagenome (GOLD analysis project Ga0210059, IMG submission 188042) | Ecteinascidia turbinata endosymbiont from Florida, USA - Sample 2 (SPAdes) (version 2) | ecosystem: Host-associated > Tunicates > Ascidians > Unclassified | place: Key West, Florida... | reverse complement strand
CTAAACCCAAAACCTAAACCCAAAACCTAAACCCAAAACCTAAACCCAAAACCTAAACCCAAAACCTAAACCCAAAACCTAAACCCAAAACCTAAAACCTAAACCCAAAACCTAAACCAAAACAAAAACCTAAACCCAAAACGAAAACCAAAACCCACAAGCTAAACCAAAAACTTAAACCTAAACCCAAAATTCAAACCGACACACAAAACCTAAACCTAAAAGTGTAACCTAAACCTGAAACCTAAGGTAAACCTTAAACCGAAACTTAAACACACACGCTAAGCCTGAACCCTAAACTTTTTGAAAAAGTACATTAAAAGCACTCCTATCAAAGGTGTAACCTCTACCAGCGATGATCACTATCGGGTTTGCAGGTTGGATATCCGGCAGGATAGTGAGTTTGCAACCGGATGCGGACATCCAAAAACTGCTTTCAAACGGGAACCGGATACGGATCCGGATATCCGAAACGTTTTAATATTTTTAGGATTCAGACTTTTGGAAAAGTTGCGCATTTCACAATCATTCATTTATTATCTTCAAAAGCATTTTTTCAGCCTTCTGTGCCATGACTTCCTGTTTGTCTATGGTGTAAATCTTTGCAGCGTAGTGTGATCCCATTCCCCCTCTTAATCTGCTAATTGGAAACTCCAAGTTTGTCAGCATGAATCTGTTCCTGGTGTGGCAGGATAGGGCTCTTTCAGCATACATTTTAAGGACGCTGTTTGCTGCGTACCTGAACTAAAGCTAGCTAATGTAGGCATACTGTGACCTGTAGTCCAGACAAGCTGGAGCACTTTAGCTCTTTTACTGTCGTCTGTAGTCTACACCAGGCCTTGCAGTCTAGTCTTCACACCTATTCTATGTGAGACTGCATTGACTGGTTGCTGGATGATACCAGGTCAGATAGCATTTTTCTTTCTTAAACATGATATGCAAAATTGTTGTTTGTTGATATTGACTAGTTGGACTGAATTTTTAGTCAGTCATGTCAATATAAATGAGATATTTTAAGCCAGTGTATTGTTTTGAATGCTGTTTAGTGTTTTGGTTTATAGATTAGCATTGCTATGTAGTTAGGTTTGGTTAAAGTGCAACAAAGGGCGGATTAATACATGAAATTATGAATGTGAACTCATGGATGGCGTTAAAATCTAACCACTGTTACCAAAGGGATGGCTAATGAAAAGCTTGATGTGGCAACAGAACCGTCACCAGAAAGTCCTCTGTAGTGAGGCTTTACATTAGTGCAGTGGGGCTTGACATTCTCTGAAATTTGAACAAATATTACTGTTTTATAGTGCTTCTTATTTGAATTTGGAGGGGCTTGGTGTTTTGTTTCGGAGTAGCTAAGCCCACCAAAGCCCCCCTCGTGGCCATGGGACTGTGTGGCAAAACTTCAGCTTGCAATTTAATGCAATTGGCTCGGAAAAGTACTTCGGTTACGCGATATCTCAAGCGTGCAAGATATGTCAAACTTTCCGTTTATAAGCATGACAGGGCCCAAAATGCATTCAGGTAGTGTCTATTCTGCTTCATGAGCCAAAACCTATACTGGGACTATTTTGCCTTCATTTGAACACAATTGGTAGAAGTGGTCATGTGACAAGTACAACACGCAGAGACAATTTGTTGGGGTTTAAGAGTTTATGGTTAGGATTTAGGATCAGGGCTTATAGTCAAGGTTTAGTGGTTCAGTGTTTTGCGTTAGGGTTAGCCTGCAGTTCACTTAATGCAGTGGTTCCCAAACTGTGGTACATGTACCACTAGTGGTAGGCCTACATGAAGGCTTTCAACGTGGTGGACGAATAGGCCTACTTTTTCTAGACTAAAATTATATTCACAGCTATAATTTTTATTAATCGGATTCTGTAAATAAATTCCTGAATTTTTGTGTACTTCCCTTGTTGGCTTTGAAAATGGCAACAAAAATTCTCGCAGCCATTTTGTTCATGTTGAAACTATTTCCAAACTTTTGATCAAACGATATTATGCACATTTACTTTTCCTGGAACAAGGTGGTACGCGCTGACACTATAGGACCCACAAATGGTATATGATCAGAAAAAGTTTGGGAATCACTGACTTAATGCAAATAAGAAGCTGCTTGCCAGCCCTGAAACCATGACAACCATCATCCAAACATGGGACTGAAGGGTTACAGATGTCATGGTCAGCTAAGCAGGACATGCGTTCCAAACTTGTCAGTTGACTACTTCAACCAATCATGTTCACCTGAAGGCAAGATAACTCTAACAGTTATATTGCCTCATAAGGCTGTTTTGCCTCATGAGGCAAAATAGACACAGCACAAAAATGTATGCTGTGCATCACAATACACTTTCGGATAGTTTTTGGATACGGATAGTATGGTTTTGTTGCAACCTCTCTGGTGGTGTTGCGTTGATTGTGTGATTCACCACGAACGGGATGTGCGTGAAGAACAACACCATACATATATGTGGTGCAAACAAGCAATAATAGAGTGATCATGGCATGTGAACTCTATTGTTGCTTGCTGCCACGGTGCGAAGCTCTGCGCACATGCTGCTCGGGATTTCCGATCGCAACAAAATGGTGCTGTGACCAGGATGTGAAGGTCGTGCGGAGTTCATCCTTCACACAAAGAACGTGCGATCGGTGCGGTTCGTTGTAAAAAGGAGGGGATGTTGTTTCAACCTTTCCGGTGGTGTTGCGTTGATTGTGTGATTCACCACAAACGGGATGTGCGTGAAGAACAACACTATACATATATGTGGCGCAAACAAGCAATAATAGAGTGATCGTGGCATGTGAACTCTGTTGTTGCTTGCTGCCACGGTGCGAAGCTCTGCGCACATGCCGCTCGGGATTTCCGATCGCAACAGTTTCAACCAAAACAGGATTCGGATCGGATACGGATATCATTTTTCCAAAACAGGATAGGATCGGATAGTAAAAATCCACTATCCGATCATCTCTGACCTCTACAAGCTAAGCCAAAGGAAACGGTGAGTGCAGAACCAACAAACAATCGCACACGGTGATGCCAGGTTATTTTCCAAGAACAAGCAAGTAAATTTGAAAAACAAGACAAAAATAGGTTATTTAACCGGAAAACAAGCCCAAAATGCGTTGGCAGGAAAATTCAACAAAACGGAAAATTAGCAAGAAAATCAAACAAAGAATCAGGTGGCAAATCCGAAAAAACAAGCCCAAAATGAGCAAATCTCCACGAAAACACGCCCAATATGCTTTTAGCAGTAAATTCAAACAACAAAAGTGCCATAAAATTTGAAAAAAAAGCAATCCGCAAAACAGAAATCTGCAAAAAACAAGCCCAAGAAACATGTAAATTTCAATTAAAACAAGCAACCCGCAAGTCTTCAAAAAAACCCGCAACTCCACGAAAAAACAAGCCTAAATTTGCGTGAAAACTGCAAGGTTGGCAACACTGATCGCACAGCAGGCATGGACACTAACCACTCAACTATGTTCACGTTGCTAGTAGAACTCAACGTTACATGTGAACAAAGGTGGATACAGTTCGATTTGCAAAATAGCTCGATGGCAAAATATACACTACCATTTAGCAAACCGTGAAATCGGATCACAACTAAAATTTTTGATATTTTCAGAATAATCACATAAAAACAACAAAATTTTCTCAGTCCGATCCAGTCCTGTCCACCATTTTTGAAAAAAATTGCAGTCCGATCCAGTCCTGATCCGGCCAAAATTGTCTTCAGTCCTGATCCAGTCCGATCCAGTCCTGATTCGTTCTCATATTCTCTGGCAGGGAACAGAGATGAGCAGACTGTGAAATTTTTCAGTCCGAGTCCAGTCCTGATCTGACAAAATTGAATCCGATCCAGTCCTGATCGGCAAAATTGTTGAAAATCACCAGTCCGATCCAGTTCTGATCCACAAAATTGTTGAAAATCACCAGTCCAGTCCTGATCCACCTATGCAAAATAATGTATTTTTATTTTGCCTCATGAGGCAAAGCACCACTGAAGCTATTTTGCCTTCAGTCAAATATGATTGGTTGAAGTCAAAATAGTCGCAGGAGTGCTTTTGCCTCATGAGGCAAAATAGACACAGCCATTTGGAATTTCCAAAGTTTAACAAAGCATTGTCTATTTTGCCTCATGAAGCAAAAGCACTGCTGGAATTATTTTGCCATTAGGAGAATCTGTTTGTTTGGATTGGTCAAATGACAAGTACGATACGGGATACACTTGGATTAGCATAAAGTCCTTGTAACATGAACTAAAACCCCAAACCCAAAACTTAAACTCAGATCAACCTATACACACAAAACCTAAACCCAACACCCAAACCCAAAACCTAAACCCAAAATTAAACCTAGACCCAAATCTAAACCTGAAACTTAATCCGTAAACGTAACCCCTAAATGTAAGCCCAAAACCAATGGTTTTTCAACATTTTTTAAGCAGCAACCCATTTTGCAACTCAACTCAACCTATCGACCCCTTCCGCAATTTTCCAGTCAGACATAGGAAATGCATTTGCGTTTGCACAATAGAAAATCACAATGTCTAAAAAATAACGTACGATATCACTACGCTTAACAAAAATCATTTATTAAATTGATGCACATGGCAGCATCAGTGAGGGAGACCCGTTAAAATAACTCCCCAGCACGACTCATTCAAAACTAGAATAACTCCCAAGTTAGCCACAGCAATCAGATATCTAAATTACAAACGCAGCACATTCGTTGGTCACAAAGTTAATCGTGTGTTGCCGAACGCAACAGCACTGTAATGGTTGTAATCACACTTAAAACAATTTTGAATGAAAAAGTAGGCTATCAGTTTTGCAGGTAACAGTAGCGCAGCCAGAATGAGACCGAAGAGGCCATGGCCTCCCCCGAAACAAAATTGTTCAGATCTTTGCTGGTACTCTGTATCAATTTTCAGCTGTTAGAAAATAAACGGAAGTGACAGTCGGACTCAAGACGACGTCAATGACTGACGACGTCATTGGCTGGCCCATCCCGAACAAAATTCTTGACTGCGCTACTGCTAGGTAATCCTATTATTTTGACTACGACAAAAAGTGGTTCTATGTACGAATTTTAAAATGTGGAAGTAATCATGAATATATTTATAGGAAGCTCTCCATACTCTAGAAAAAAGCAAACAAACCCCCAGGTTGATAACCACTGTCCTAAACCCCAAACCTTTTGAAAAACTAGCCTACATAAAAAGTATTCACACCAAAGGACTAATCTCTTCAAGCTAAGCCAAAGGAAATGGTGAGAGCAGAACCAACGAACACTCGCACAACAGGCATAGACACTTACCACTCAACTATGTTCACGTTACTATTAGAACTCAACGTTGTATGTGGGCAAAAGTGGATACAGTTCGAATGGCAGAATAGTCTCAACAGAGTTTTTGTCATTAATGGCAAAATTACACTGCCGTTTAGCAAATCTGTAATATCGGATCACAACTAAAATTTTTGATACGTTCAGAATAATAACATTGAAACAAAAAATATTTTCTCACTCTGATCCAGTCCTGATCCGCCAGTTTTCAAAAAAATTGCAGTCCAATCCAAGTCCTGATCCGGCCAAAATTGGCTTCAGTCCTGATCCAGTCCGATCCAGTCCTGATCCGTGCTCATCTCTGCCCTCTGGAAGGGTAATAGGGAAGTGTTTCCCCACAAAATTTTCTTTCCTACGTTTAGTAAAGAGGTGATCACGGAGCCGGAGTGGACTCCGGAAGGAGTCTGCGATTTTTGCCGAAGCAGCACCCGGAGTCGGATTTTTGAATGAAAACCGGACCTGGAGCTGGAGCAGGAGTGAGAATTTCAGTTTTTGCAGGAGTCGAATAATTAATTTTATTAAATTTAAATTTTCTCTGAACCGCTAATTGTTAGATTTAATATATTTTCTCTATTCTCTTGGATAAATAAATTAGTCGGTCGTTAGTTCAGGTTGTTGAGGGTGAGGGAGGGTGGCAGACTGGCGGTCTGTGTTCTGATCTGGTTGGTGCATAGTTTATGCTCAACTGCTGTATCACAGGACGTCAGTTACTGGAAGTTTTACCTCTTTGCTGGGTCGTGTTTTGAGCAGTATTCACAATTTGTTAGTTTCAGTGAAATGTAGAAGACAACAATGCATGTAATATGTATCTTTACAATGCAGCAACGTCAACAGCCTTGCAGTTTCAGTCAAGCTAGCAGAATTGCAGCTCAGTTTAGGCTATTCCTAAACATGACATTATCATCTTGCAAGTTCAAACACAATAAAAGAAATAAATTAATTGTGTGAACAAAGTGGTATAAAGTGTTTTCAATGTAGCCTACGTGGCTTTATTTGTAGAGGCAAAAGTGAAAAGATAGCAGTAGTTGTCTTGTTCTTGTTTCATTGTGCTTGTGCCTAAATCACAAAGAGTTAATAAAAAAGCTATACATGACTTAGTTCAGGTCAGAGCTGAAAGAGTCAAATGAGATTTGGTTCGCATGAGAACAACTTATGATTCTATTTCTTGGTTTCAAGTTTGGCAGCATGGTGTATATTTTGCCTCATGAGGCAAAATGAGATGTACGATACACAAATACAAAATGAGTTAGGATTTAAAGTTAGGGAAAACCTGCAGTTGACCAACACAGACAAGAAACCACTACCTGCTTGCCATCACTAAACGCATGACAATACTCATCCATATTGGCCAAAGGCAAAATAGTTCAAGCAGTTATTGTACCTCATGTGGCAAAATAGACTCTGCTTTCAAGCTTTCGGAGTGTAAACAGAAGTTGGAGTGAAAATTTCCAATGAGCTCCGGAGCAGGAGCTGGACTCACTTTCTTAGGAACAGGAGCAGGAGAGAAACAAGGTGACTCCGATCACCTCTGGTTTAGTGTCTACACTAAATGTAGGGAAATAGGGAAGGCAGGGCGAAGACTTTTCCTACGTTTAGAGCCAGCACTAAATGTGGGGAAATAGGGAAGGCGGGGCGAAGACTTTCCCTACGTTTGGAGCCAGCACTAAATGTAGGGAAATAGGGAAGGCATGGCGAAGACTTTCCCTACGTTTCTGATCTGCACTAAATGTAGGGAAATAGGGAGAGCAAGGCGAAGACTTTCCATACGTTTAGAGTTTACGCTAAATGTAGGGAAACAGGGAAAGCAAAGAGTTTGCCCACGTTTTGGTTCAGCACTAAATGTTAGGAAAGCAAGTTGAGAGCTTTTCCTCAAAGGAGGTTGAGCACGAAGATAAGGTTGTACGGTAATAGATGTATAGTGCTAGCAAAATAGATGTATAATGCTAACAAAAAAGTTGTGGTAAGGCATCCAAACAAGATAGCCAGTTTGAAACAGCTGCAAATTCTTTAATGAAAAGCGTAATAAAGTTGTTCTCGCCCCGCTGCACCCCTGCTAATGAGTGTAGGATCTAGGTGAAAATGTGTAGACATATTGTCAGTAGAAGCGCTTTGGTGAAGAGAGAAAGGTGCATTTTGTCTTTTTAATTGTTGGTTGAATAATTAGTGCAAGTCATATTTCTGAGTGGAACTGACTTTGGTTTTCAAAGCAAGCATATTCATCTTATGAAGTATTGTGAATATGCCTGTGCGGTAATATCGAAAATTTTGGAATTTTGGACGCTGCAGAAAAAGAAAGTGGTTAGTTATGTGACATTATAAGAGTTTTGGATGTTGCCGAAAAGTGAATTATTATTGATTTGCTATGTGAAATGGTTGTGCAAGCTTTTGGTTTCCAATGCAGCAGGTCGGAAAATGTGGATGTGGCAGATTGCCTGTCATGCAAAGCTACGAAATTCCTGGACGAAAAAGTAAGTTTTGGAAGTTGTTTTGTGGAACAAAATGTTCAATAGCCCCCAATGATTTTTAGAAAGTGTGGACAGTTCACTTGTTAGCGTATGTTTCATGTAGGCTCCTTGTTTTGTATTGCTTTCAAGTAAGAAGACTTTAAAGTGGCACATGATTATCAAGAATGGATGGCTTGCAAATGATTTGTGACAAATTTTGAGTAAGGGTTAATCAGCCGAACCATTTTTCAGAAATATGTGGGCCTATGCGCTTTGAGTTCAGAAGTGGGAAATGCTGCTTTGAAACAAATGGCGCTATCGTTATTTGCCAAATGTAATCGTGGCGCTACAGCCACTGAAAAGACATGTTTCTGAGTTTTGTGGTCTTTTCTCATATCAAGCGTTATTGAAAATCTTAATCCTGTGTCTTTGCAACAAATAGCTGATCTTTTTCCGGAACATGTTCCTCAAAGGTTCTCTAGGCTTTTTTTGCAATGCAGAATCCTTTTTTTTCAATGCAGAAAACACCCTGCTATTGCTGCTACGAATTCAACGTTATATGTGGTGAATCACAACGCCACACGTGGGTATATTTCGTACCATGTGGGGTCTGCAATCAAAGAACTTTGGCGAAACGAAAGGGACACGCAAAAAAGAACACACCAGCTATTTATTTATTTCATTCTGACAAAGTGCACTTGCTAAATATGCATTGGAGTTGGGACGCCACACAGTATGTGAGCAATCTAGTTGTTGCGTTCAGAAATGATTTAAAAAATGGTTTACCGTATTGTTTCACATCAATTCCACACCCAAGCTAATAAATTAAAAATGCTCAGATATTTTTCCAAGTAAACAATAGTACAGTAGATTCCACAGTTTTACTTCGTTTTCAGTACAGTTTACAGTTTATTTTTATCGCTCTTACATCTTTCACTTCACACCGCACTATCTACATTGCTTTTTCATCGTCATTATGATTACGTCATGCAACCACGGGCTTCGGTGACATCTATTGCTTTTCTGTTCCCGTTGCCATTCGCACTGATGAAAGCCTACTGCAAGCTAAGTTGGCTGAAACATCGCTGTTGTTTTCAAAATTTTATAACAGTTCAACAAACACTTTTGAAATCAATATTTGAAAAATGTCTTTCACTGTGTTGAATTTTCGAAATGAACGTCTTTCAGGAAATACATCTATGGAAACAAACGCTTGCTATCGGGATGTTGAATGTTGTAGATATTACAACGTGAAATCTCACTTATTTAGCCTAATAATTTCGACGAATATGTTGTTACTTAAAGTACATGTCTTGCATCTTCCTTTCCCTTTATCTTACACTTCGTAGTAGCTGCTCAACCTAAACACAAAGAATGTTCTTGGCTTGTTTTCGGCTTTTCTACCTAGCCAATGTGTTGCTGAACCTACATTGAAAGGTTTCAGCTAACATTCACTACTATTATTATTATTATTGATAATTGAGACCATGGGCGCAATTTCGTTGTAAAATGTGGGGGGACAACTTGGTGTGAAACCAATATAGTCATCGGGTCGATGCAGAAGTGATGTTTTATATATACAGATTCCCAATCTTATTTCTAGAGGTGTTTTGACAGCAACACCAATCACGCTTTGTTTTGTCCTTGCAGATGATTAAATATTAATATACTGAAATTTGTTGCTGGAGACGGTACTGTAGTTCAGCCTGCTCCCATTAATATCCTATTTGGATGTATACAAGCACAGCAGTATGGTAGAACACATCATTTGGGATTTTATCAGAGCTGTCAGTTAGAGTGAACAAAATGCTGAATCGCATTGGTCGCACGTGCATATCGCTCTTACAGTAGAAAACTTCAGTTTTCATGAATTTTATAAAAAGTGTGGGTTACAGCGCAATTTGATGTCTTGTTCAAGTAGCTTAACGTTACAAAGACCATAAATGTTTTTCTTCCACATTTGCGTTTTTTGAAAAAGCTACAATATTTTTAATGATACTGGGCATCATGCATGCAGACCCACCCCTACCAAAATCTCCATTGATATCCTCTTACCAGCAGCAAAAACATTTGGCCTAAAATTAGCGTAGTCTACTTCACAAAATGATCTCAATCTATTATTACATTGGTGGGTGGAGGATTTATCTTTTCAATCTCCCCTTGTTGGCCCCGGCCTACATACCCACACAGAGTTTCAAAAAGGGCCTCACTTTGAAGCCTGACCCCGGCCCGAGCCCGATATTTATTTTTGAAACCCGATTTAGGCCTGAAAGCCAAATTTACTGAGGGAGTTAAGATATGCGCAACTGCGGAGTAACAAAAAACGTTGTGTGCAGGTGCAGTTGCATGGTGTATCACACCGAATATGGCAACTACCTTGACCAAATCATTGACATAATCTGGCACAAACATAGTTTGTTAGTAAACGATAATACTGCGGAGTGTGGAATATAATGTCCAGTGGTGGGTTTAAGGTTGGGGGGGCCCGAGGCAAGACTAAAAAGGGGGGCCCCTATGATGACGTCATCATATTCAGCCAACCGTGATAAGCACTTTGATCAAGCCTAAGATACGACCACCGAAGGATACGCTCCTGAGACAATGGCATGACTGACACAGCAGAAGGAGGAAATGCAAAAGGGTGTTCATGATACACAACTTTGAAATCACTGAAAGTTGGGAGGACAAGGCTGGCAACACATAAAAGTTAAGCAATAGTATATTGGCATCGCCTCCACTTTATTTTCACGCAACATTTCCCTGCATTCACCATCAATACACTACAACGTTTACCCCTTTAAAAGTTTCACACTTTCCCCCTTTGATAAAATGCTTGGTATTTGGTATCCTGAATTTGTTCACGTTCATGGGAATAAATGAAACCATAAACAACAACCAAGAAGATTCAAAACAAAAAATTTGTTTTAAATATTATCCTTTTAACTACAAGAACATAGCATACAAAACAGCCAACCTGAGGCTTGTTTTGGAAAAGCTTTGAGGCTGGATGAGTCAAGGCTGCCCTCATCTTGCATTGACACTAGTTGTTTGAAAAATGTGCAGAAGTAGGTAATAATTCATCATATACCTTATCACAAATACTTCTAGCAAGTAGCCTACACAATTGATTAAATCTGTGCTAAGAAAAATCGGTTGAAGTTATACTGGCTTACAACTGGCCAAAAAAATTAACATCACCTCGCAAGTCTAACTCAAATCGAGCACTTACTAGTCAAGCTTCAAATAACGTGTGACTTCAAGCATGAGCTAAATTCAAACCACCTAAAATATCTGAAATATCTGTAGAAAAAATGATTACTCATAATACTCAAAAAATGCCATTTCTGCTGCTTGACAAGAAGCATGAATGCAGCCTTGCTTATTAACAGTCTTTGCTGCACAACAGCAATAATACAAAATTACTTTGTAAACTAAAAAGATAATATTCTATAAATTAAAAGATGTAGCATGGTCACTGCTATAACAATTGCATGTTGTCTTATTTTCTGATGCAAATGTTTACTAAGGTACAACATCACAAGAAATG
>Ga0210059_1015082_pt1 | contig 11333 bp, 7 predicted proteins | sample Ectturendosymbi2_FD_188042 | JGI IMG/M metagenome (GOLD analysis project Ga0210059, IMG submission 188042) | Ecteinascidia turbinata endosymbiont from Florida, USA - Sample 2 (SPAdes) (version 2) | ecosystem: Host-associated > Tunicates > Ascidians > Unclassified | place: Key West, Florida... | reverse complement strand
GGCAGAGATAGCTATCTCTGCATGCAGAGATGTTATCTGTGGCAGAGATAGCTATCTCTGCATGCAGAGGTATTATCTCTGGAAAAAAGAGGCACAGCTCACCACCTCTGAGCGCCTTCTGGTGCAAAAAGAGAATGCTCTCACAGAAAGAGCGCGCTCAAAGCGAGCCCTTCGACACGCTTCAGCGCTATCTCTGCATGCAGAGATAGCTATCTCTGCCAGAGATAACATCTCTGCACGCAGAGATAGCTATCTCTGGTAGAGATAACATCTCTGCATGCAGAGATAGCTATCTCTGTCAGAGATAAAATCTCTGCATGCAGAGATAGCTATCTCTGCCAGAGATAACATCTCTGCATGCAGAGATAGCTATCTCTGCCATAGATAACAGTTTTTGTGCTAAATCTGTCAGATATAATATTTTTACAAACAGCGCCCCATACACACCTTAGAGCTGGAAACTGGTAAGTACATAACTATCTTTATAGTTTTTTGTAATTTTACCTTGATCGCACGATCTGCAAAATGTCACGTCACGTTGAGTTTCGCAGGGTGTGCGCTGCACATCCAGCACACCCGGGCTATACGCCCCTGGTCTGCGGGCACTACCTTCAGAACTGTTGACTATACCGAATCCCTAAGTGATACTGGAAATAGCATACACAATGAGAATAATCGTCGTGTTTGCATGCTCCACTACAACTTATTCAAAACACATAAACATGGGCGTAAGAGACGGTGAGTGTAAAGGGACGGTAGCCTCCTCAATTACTGCAAACCTTGTCAGTAGCAGGTGAATCAAGTAATGCTTCGTTAATTTTCAGAGAAAAGAAAAATATTTTCCAAGGCAAAGCGAAAAACATTGTGTTGAGGAGATTTGTGGAAATGAACGATTGGAAGTGCAGATTTTGCTGCATAATTCCAACAAAGTGGATGACTGTTTTACTGTAACTCTCCAATCCGGCGATTATGAAACTCCTGCAAAATTTTTCACCTCACTTCTGCAACAAAATTGGTCAAGGCCAGTATCATTTCGGAGCAGGGGCGCAACCAGCTCTTCATTTCGGGGTGGCAATTTTCATGAAATTCTATTTGACGACGTCATCGTGCTTATTCAACTGTGGTATAACTTTTCCGCAAACGGTCACAGATGAAGTTCTCTTCGCAGCATTTCCGAAAATAAACTTTTCAGTTTTGATCATGATGCAGACCGACCAGTGAGGACAGAGTAAAATTAGTAGCCTTATACAACACCTGTTTCCATACTCAACTAGTGCAGTCATGACTTTAGTGGGGCAGACGTATAGGCTACTAGTTAATCTGCCTAATTTTTCATCATGTTTTAGCAAATTCATCAAGTCCAGGTGTTTTAGCCTTAGGGACCCGATTCGGGTCCCTAGAATTTCAAATGGCCTCTAGAATCAGAAAAAATTATCATCGATTCCCTAGAATCAGAGAAAATCGGGTCCCTAGAATCAGAGAGATCGGGTCCCTACAGGTCCGTACCGGGTACCTAACATTTTCCTTAAAAAAACCCTGATCAAATCCATTATCTAGATCAGTGTTCCGCAACCTTTTTTCACTCATGGCACACTCAGCAACTTTCCAAACCTTGTGGCACACTTCGACCATTAGAGCAAAAAATACACTTCATGAATTATTTTGAGTTATTTGAGATTGTTTTTCAGCACAATCGCTGTAAGTTAGGCTCAATATTTGAAAGAGCAACTCGAAGTTCTCCAACTTCTTTCAAGCACGGATCGTTTATCGTTTTTGATCGATAACAAAGACGAGAAACTTTGTTCACACAAGTATGTACAGCAGTGTAAAGCGAAAGAAGTATTTTCAAAATTCGCTCATATAGGCTACCTCATCAATACAACACCAAAACTCATCAAGTGGAACATCGCTGAACTTGAATCTCAGAGTTCTGTCATTTCGTTGTTCAAGAATATTTTTTCTAACAGGCAATGATGATTCTTGCGTTAAAATTTCAGCATTAGAGGAAAAAGAATTTCGGATCCAACCAGATTGTTCCGTATTAACTGTGGAAAAGTAATTGTCATATTTTTGATGTAACAAAGTTAAATTTTCTTGGGAAAAATCCAACACAAATTCTTTGCCAATAGTTCTATTTTGAGTGCTTCTTAGAAACATTTCAGTGATCTCGTGGTAACTCAATTGTCCAGAGTACTATTTTCTGTTTAAAACCTTTTAACTTGTCAGAACATGTCAGTATATTTTCATTTTTGCCTTGCATTTTAATGCTAGGTTCATTCAAGTGTTGAAATATGTCGGTCATATATGCAAAGTTTAGCAATCCAACAATCATCTTCAGGGTATCTGTACAGAGTACAGATGATGGTTGTTCCGAATTAATATGAACTGACTTATTTCATGCCGGAGCTCGAAGAGTCTTGCCACAACTTTGCCCCGTGATAGCCACCGAAGAGACATATGAAAATAGCAGGAGTTGATGTTCTGATCCCATTTCTTCGCACAGCAACGAAAAAATTCGTTAATTCAAAGCTCTTTCTTCAACAAAGTTGACAATGTGAATATAGTGGTTCATCGTTTCTGACTACTTCTTTGGTAAAGCTTTGATCATCTGTACTTCCCTCGTAGCAACGGGGGCCATAGACCACCAAATTTGTTGTGCCCTGAAAAATTTGTTTTAAACATACAATAAAACCAAAAATCTTGCCACCTAAAATGTATTTTGCCTCCCAAAGCTTAAAACCTGACTATGGGCGGGCTTCCCTATGGAAGCAGCAATGCGTACTTTGAATAGCTGGATTTTGACGTTTCACTAACGCAGCAAAGCCTGTACCTTCGCAAACCATTATTGCTCTACGTCAGGCCTACCATGCGTTTGTGAAAACTTTAAATCTGACGTCACAAAAACAACAAAAATGCAGAGTAAAAGTCAAGCTAGAGTTTGACTTTGCGAACTGTAACGCTCAGATTTTCTGATAAAATTATTCCGCAGCACATCAAGCATCGTTTCGCGGCACATGGATGGGCAGCGGCGCGCTGGTTGCTGAGCACTGATCTAGATCAGGGATGGGGAACCTGTGGCCCGGGTGAACATTGGAATATTGTATGTGGTCCGCATGAGAATTTTAGTTACCCAAGTAAGAGTACAACATCGCTTCAAAACGAAGCTCTATGATAAGCAGGTACTTGGATAGTAAGTCAAAAGAAGTCACTTTTCTTCATAGTTAGAAAAAGGTGGAATTATTAATTAATTTTGCGGCCTGCCAACGATGATGCACAATTCATGCGGCCCGTGATAGCAAATAGGTTCCTCACCTTTGATCTAGATTTTTTAAGCTTCAGCTGAATATATTTGCTGTGAGACGATATTGCGAGTGTTGAAGTTGTCAAATGCAAGAGACTGGTATTGATGTTGGAATATATTTAATCACTGATAGTGATGCTATTGTTTCAATCGTAGATATGAGACTTCGTCTGCCAACTCAAACACTCTTGAGAGGTATGCAGGCACGAATGCAACTTGAAATTCGTTACGAACAGTTGGGCCAGGCTCGCCACTTTTGCCAGGACTATCTAAACAGCACCTAATAACTTTGGGGCCCTTGTGAAATTAGAATTTCCTTTGCAACGTTAGAGCTTGGCTGTGAAACCCCAGCAACTGTTAAGCATTGAACCTAAAATGCAAAAATTCTTAAATAGTAGCCTACAACGACCAAAGGCAAACGTAAAGCTAACACAGTGTGAACATAGAATGCTGTTTCTGTCACCAGGCATAGTCTACAGCAATGGTTCCCAACCTTTTTAGGCTTGCGGCATCCTACAGAAAAGAATTACAATTTGTGGCACCCAGTGGCGACCCATACCAATTTGCTCCAAGGTTTGATGACATTTTGAAAATGTAGTTTTAATTATATATTTTGAAAATGTAGTTTTAATTATATATATATTTAAAGAAAACGTAATAGCTCGCGGCACCCCTGGGCATTGTAAATGGCACACTAGGGTGCCGCGGCACCCTGGTTGGGAACCACTGGTCTACAGTTTGCAAACTTTGCTCCGCTGGTGTGATAACAATGCAGCATTTATTGTTGACGTTTCGAGAGTGTATGTAAACTCTCTTCCTCAGAAGACAGACAAGAAGCAAAATCAAAGCGTACATACACACCGCATTTTTGAAAATTGTCAGAATGATACATGAATAATAGGATAAAAAATGCCGTAGGAATACCAATATATTGCACCATGCCCCAAATTTGAACAATTCCAGCACATTTGTGGTTAAAATCAATCATTTACGACATTTTCGTTCAGATGGCCTGACTGAAGATAAATATTGTAAGTAGATAATTAACCAGCTGGACAAAGAAAAATTCAAATAAAATTGTTCTAAATGCCTAATATACCAAATTCCATATTCTTTGAAAGTTTCTGCAAATGTCAAAATTCCTATGAAATGTTTGAAAATTTCGGGGGGCAAATGCCCCCCCCCTTGGTTGCGCGCCTGGTTCGGAGCAAAGTTCTGAAATTTTCAGGACAAACGCTACTGTCCCTGGAAATTACGTTCACCTATGCAACTAACCATTGCGATTTTTTTAGATGCGTGAATCTTTCGAAAAAATTGTTCGAAATCGAAACAGGCAGAGTATCGCCATTCGTCACGACTGCGCGTGCCTAATTTTTAAACTCCTGTGATGAGACCACAAATGACTAAACTGTGCCGTCTGGAGATGGAAGGTACAATAATGTATGTTGACTTTCACAAAAAGATGTTTTCCCACCTGTTTTAAAGGCTGATAGTGGCAAAAATGTATCGATGCGGTGTTTCTATTGGTTGGGTGGTAAAAATGAACCTATTGCCAACATTGTTCCGTGTAGAAATCGGCTGTTTCTCATTTATTAACTTCGCGTACACGCAATACGATCGCGAGCTATTGGAGCCAGATATCTACATAGAAAAACCTGCAAATCAAGCCTTATCAAGTGGAAACACTGGCCTTCAACGGAGGGTGGCACGCATGGGCCACGACTAGGAAACTGATGCGATTTTTTTTCGATTTTTTTTACAAAGTGTTTCTGAAACAAAAGTGAAAGTGTTTCCGAAACGAAAATAAATTTTTTTAAAAACGAAAATTTTTTTATTTAGAAAACCTTTGCGAAATTAAAGTGTTTTCGAAACGAAAGTAAAATTGTTTTTGTTTTTGTAACGAAAATATTTTAATTTGCAAACAAAACTGAAAGTGCTTCCGAAATTAAAATAATTTTTTTTTAAAACGAAAATGTTTTCATTTAGAAAAAGTTTTCGAAACGAAAGTGCTTTCGAAACGAAAGTAAAATTGTTTTAGTTTTTTAAACGTATTTCTTTTTTTTTTCAAAAAACTATCACAAACAAAAAATTTTAGGGTGGCACGCGTGGACCATTATACAAAGGTGTTATGCACTTGTTTTGAGTACAAAACCTCACGCCAGTAAAATGTGCTGCTAACTCGACGACTGTTTCATGCGAACTGACACCCACAATGTCAATAATACATGACAGTTCAGAGCTAAGAACGCTGATGAAAGCCCTTGCAGTGCAACACACTCTAATGTAACGAATACTACTTTACGCGCTGTTGGTTTTAAAGCAAAGCGAGGAGCTGCTTTATTTATTCGAAAAAATGTTACAAGCGAGAGATAAAATGTCACTCAAGCTAGATGTGAACGTTAATGCGCTAGTATGCTGTTTTGTTAAGGTAATATATTCTCTTGTAATTAAAACTCGTTGGTTACAGATTGTAGTGTCGGCTAAGCAACTTTAGCGTATCTACAACACAAAAAACGATCTTTTGTAATTCTCCGACACATTGCTTTTTTGCGTTCGTCTACCATGACGCATTGGTAGTGTATGTGTTCGTCCATCGACCTACGAATATGTAGATTATAACACATAGCATGCTTAAATTTACCACCTCAATACTGCACAAACGTATGCTGTAAGTTTGTATACGAATAACCAGGCAATGCACAAGTTCTAACTTACTTAAAACAAAATTTCAAAGCGTATTGTTTTCAGCTAACCACACGAATTACCTTCGGTCAATGCTTGTCTAGAAAGAATTGAGACAAAAAATATGTTGTTCTATTTCCTTTCTTGTGATGGAAAGTCCTTTGTGATGGGAAAGTATAAGTTTTTCAAATGTTTTTTTTTCGATCCGGAAAAAAGTACAAAATTGAGAACAATTTTTTTTCATTTTTGTATGCCACAATATTAATTTCACGGTCGTACAACTTTAGTACAAGCAGCGATGGAAGAGATTGTGCCTCACTGCTAACGTTTGAGTTACTTCCATTAATTTGTAGCATCTTGGAAAGAAATTTGGTTTGTATGAAGCATTGTTACTTGCAGTAGAAACAACGTAAAACTGTTAGATGCTTCTAACATTTTGACACCAAGGCAGAAATTTTTCTCATGTGCTTTAAGACAGTGATGGCAAAGGTGTGGCCACAGGAAGTTTGTGGCGGAAAAGCCAAAAGCGATTACTCACGAAGCTTTGCTGAAAATGGCCCGATCACGTCAAAAATACCGCCAAATAAAGCCAGTCGACATGATAGCCTCTTTGGAGTGTCACGAGTAATCCTCGCGTGACCATCTCCGCTTACTCTGCGCTGCGGTCCATGCGCCGGTGGTGGCAGGCCAGTGGCAGCACCGGACGTGAACGTTTCCCTTGTACCCATCCATTAGCGTCGAGTGTGCACCCATCCGTTTGAGCCATCAGTGCGAGGCTCGACAGACCGCGTGCTATTTTTCAATTCTTCGGGATGACCTGGAATCGAACCCAGCTAACAAGCTTCGGTGGCGCTCTGTCCCACTATGCTAGGCCACCATTACTACAGCCAAACGCAGTCAATTTTATATCATCTTGATGCGGCCTCCACGAAAAGAGCGCTCCTTCACAAAACGTAGTACAGTCAGACCTCGTTTGTCCGAACTCCGAATAACCGGAATCCCCGCAATCCGACACAAAACTGCTAGGAACGGAATGCATTTCAAACCTTTAATCCGGAAACCTCGCTGTCCGACACCGACACGGAAATTTAGGAACAGATTTGTCAAATCAATAAAGAAACGCTGAACAGGATTGCGCCGACTTTTATTTAGTTGTTTATTAAATCACAATGGAAGTGTGAAATCCAAATTACTACGCACAATGAATGCAACAGTGGTAGAAATTGCAAGACGCAGTTAGGTCTCTTGTACAGTTCTTTTTCGCGTTTAATCTCATTCTGAATGCACAATAGCTTACGTATATCGATCGAATCTGCTAATAAACAAAAAAAACTATGAGTGTTTCATTTAGTCATGTTCCACACGCAGTCTACATATTTGCGTTATGACAGTTCATCTAAGTCTACAGTTTTCTGCTATTCCCCTTTGAGCGTCCGCTTAGACGAGTTCTATATCTTTGTTGGCATTTGCTCTGGAAAGAATTTCGCTCTTTATACTTTCGATTCCAATTATCCGGATGCCTCGCTGAACCGACATTATTTGACGAAAAAAAGTGGTGGTCCGGATAAACGAGGTCTGTCTTGTAACTGTTTCTCGGTAATCATTGTTTATGGACCAAAATAACGCAATCATAAATGTCACTTATTTCACACGATATTGGGTTTCATGTTAGCTCGTTTTTAACGCAATGTGTACGTGAAGCTTGGACTTGTTTGCAACACGAAGTGCCTACCGATTAGCGCTTTAGAAATAATGATCTTAGTATTTCCGTCAAACACTGTGATGGTTTGCAATCGAGTATATAAACATACGTGTACGGAAATGCATATTTTTGGGGATACAAGAAAATTTTGTCCAAACTTCCATTGTTTACCAAATGTTTCTAATTTCACTGAATTTAAATGAAACTGTCATAATTGCCCAAATTTGAATGAAGCTGTTCTAATTTAATACTTTTTGTAACATATAAATGAATGTTTAAATACTAAACATTTCTCCCAAATAAACGGTAATTTTCAAGCTTTGAGGATGCAACCACATCCCGTGAATCCCCATACCGTACGTTTGTGCTCACAAGGCTTTTATCCGCTGCCATTGTTAACAGAGCGTCATTGTCACACACCAGGGTAAAGAACAATAAGGAAAACAACACAAAATATGGCTGTGCGAGCTACGATAGGCCTGACCAGCGACCACCCATAGTTTTTGCTTGAAACAGAAGTTTGTTTTCAATTATTTACATTATAGAGCACTCATTGAAGGGCAAATACAACTTTTAATAATCATTAACGCCTGATACGTTTCCTACCTGTGCACCACGTTTAGCTTACTCGTTGCTATGGGTGTGACGAAAGACTGAAGGTGTTTTAATGCATTAAACCTGAATGCAATCACCTACAGGCATGCGCCAAGAGAGACTTTTTTTTATTTTGAACCAATTTTCAACCGGTGCAAAGGTTGTAGGTTAGCACAGTAACCGGACAGTTTGCTTTTTATTTTAAGCGAAAGTAAACTGGAACTGGCTTTTGCGAGTAGTTACCGCTTCGATGTGCTTCTTTGAAGTGAGTTTTAAATACTTGTGCTGTTTTTCATAACAAAACGCTAGCGTATTTCAGTTTGCCCCTTCGCTAGGGCAGATATACTCAATAAAGATGTGCTTAATGGCCTTCATAATACAGACAACTGTTTTTGTTCGTATCCTGATAATGCATTCATGGGCATCGGAAGGATTTTTTCCAGGGGGGGCCACCAGGGTATTTTTCCTGAATTTTTCCGGGGGGGGCAAAAGTGGTGAAATTTGCATGAGGGGCCTTCCTGCCTCCCCTTCCGACGCCCATGAATGCATTCTATTTGTGGACCTAGCTGATAACTCCAAGACGGACATAAGTGATTTCGGGTGGAGATGATGCTTCTATTGGCTGTGTATATAGTCGGCAGAATAAAAAAAAGTCTACGCATTATTGAAGGCTGGGAAACTGAACAAACGCTTTTGTATTTTATATGGCATATTTATCAAAACCTAGAAAAGGTTAACGTAAACTTTGTAAAAATATTCGTGTCTTTGCATAACGTCGCTGCTTCTCACAGTGTCTAAGAATTTTATCTAAACAAATAAAAGCTTCCAATCAACCGATAAAAATCTTAGAACATGGAGCAATACAAATATTTTTAGTATTCCTTACAGAGCCGACTTTTCGTTAATTAGAATTATTCATCTTAGAATGAACTTGGTTTTTCCTTGAACAATGTTATTTACAACAAAACGACGCCAAACTACGTGATTCAATCTCCTAAACTAAGCGCAGAAAACTTCGCTATAAAAACTTCACGGGAAGCACCAGAATAAACTGAATGTTTGCATGCACAATGTGAATTTGCCCTTTGAAAACTTAGTAATGTGTTCTGCCAGCATCAAGCTTTGAAAAAAAATTTAAAGGCATGCTACAGTATAACTCAGCGAAGCAAGTTGGTGTATCGCATCGGATACTACTCGGCATAAACTTCTTTTCACCAGTCCATTCATATTTTCGACCATTTTTTGGCTTGCCACGAATGAAAATATTCCAAAGAACCCACACTTGAGTTATACACAATTAGCAGTTACCGGTTGCATTGGACCACTAGTAATTTATTTCAAGTAGTAGGTGCACCACTATCTATCAGAGTATCCTTTTACCTTGGGATACCGTAATGGCTATGGTACTCACAGCTGAATAAGACAGTAATTGTAAGGCAGCAGAAAAAGCGTTTCAGTGAGTGGAAATCACTGTTTCGTATTTTCATGTGCATTAAAGAACCTGCTCATTGTCACCAAATTGGCTTTATCTTGACGCACGAACCTCTTTGCTTGACCCGCCTAAGCGACTTTCGCCAAAGTAGACTTGGTAGACATGCGTAACTTTTTCTCGTCACAGCGTCGCGGCCAAGTGGTAATCATTGAATTTGTTCAGGTCGAGCAGCGATGATGCTGGTCGTGGAGCCGATTCGCGGGAAGACTGTGAAAGCGATCAATATTTTGGTGTTTTGACGACGTCGCTAGCTGGATATCAATTAACGCAAATCGCGTTTCAGCCATCACGCCGGGCCAGCATGATGCGGGCATTATAGAAGTTTCGGTTTCAAATCAGGTCATTGTCAAGCTGAGTGCATGTCTGGTGCCGAGCTTTGTTTTGATCTTTTCGGCAGCAAAAGCGCTTTACTGAACAGTGGTAGCGGCTTGGGCAGTGCTGTCTGTCGTTGCTAACTGCACTCATTTAGAATTCAGGATAATGTAGATCAGAACAGGCGTTCGTGAAAAGTAGTATCTGTTCTACAAAAAGTACAAAAGCTTTTTAAAGACGGAGAAGACTAAACACTTCTTTAAAAGCTGCGTTTTTCGTTTTTGTACAACAAAATCATTTAACTTGTGCGACATAGACAGAGTTTAGAACATGTTATTAGCCAGCAAAAGCACTCAAATCAGGCTCACTTGAACAGACCAGGGAGTTATAGGACAGGAACCCTGGGAACTGAAAAACTCCATCTTTCGTTGATGCAGGCTGGCTAATATACCATAATTCGAAAGTTATTGTTATTCACGTATTTCAGACTGGTTCCTTTGCGTTATTGATAATAAACAGGACAAGCGGTTTTGAATTCGTTTGTAGGTGTAATCTTATTATTCCAATTCGTAAAGCACCTGTTTGTATTTTTACGTCACAGAATTGAACCGTCCGCCCTTTGTCACAATGTGCTGTCTCAAGGCAAAGTTGAACGTGCACCAAACCCAGCACCATTTGTTAGGTTAGTTACTGGTTCAGGGAACACCTGTCAGCGTCTAGAGACTGTTTTGAGTATGTAGCGTGGTGTGGTAGCCGTGGTGTGACGCAGCCGGGCAATCGCAAAGCAACGGGACAATGGAGTCCAGCAATGATTATGATGCGTTGTTGAGGTCCATATTTGATTCGTGTGACAGTACTGGATCGGGATTTATTTCGGCGACGGACTTTGAAGAACTATGCAGTCAACTTTCGTTGCAGGTAAACAAAATATCTGTTTTTTTTATCACCAAAGCTAATTCATTGAGGTTGTCCAAGTTTCGAAGTGAGTTGAAGTCACATTTGTTGGCCTCCTGTTCAATTATTTGATCACTGATTGATGATGGACTTTCCTTATTTTACTGTACGGTAAGTTTCTGTTCCTCACGCTCATACAGCTTTTTCACCTATCTCACGTTCAAACTGCGGTATAACGTTTTTATTTTAAAAGAAAATCTTTTTCAGGTTTTTGATAAATTGCAGTGATCATGGTGCAATAACATGATATTGCTTTGGAATAAATGTTATAAATCACGGCTCGATTGAGCTAGTGG
>Ga0210059_1015080_pt1 | contig 11334 bp, 9 predicted proteins | sample Ectturendosymbi2_FD_188042 | JGI IMG/M metagenome (GOLD analysis project Ga0210059, IMG submission 188042) | Ecteinascidia turbinata endosymbiont from Florida, USA - Sample 2 (SPAdes) (version 2) | ecosystem: Host-associated > Tunicates > Ascidians > Unclassified | place: Key West, Florida... | reverse complement strand
TACCAACGAGGCAGCCTAGTCGTTGTATGAGTACTGTTCTAACTCCCGACTAAAACTGCCTGACATTTTAAGTTGCCAAGCCGAAGCAAGGCGTTTGGCTCTCACCACTGTGATAGTTCGTTTCACAGATTTCCTGGTGCACAAATCTTTATTTGCAAAAGGCTTCTGATGAGCAGCAGCAGAAAAGCTTTGCGATGGCGCGACAGCAGAAACAGCCAACGTGGTCCGTGCGCTAGCGATACACAACTCGACTCCCTGAAAGCGTGGTGTCCACGCCGATGGACAAAACCGAATAATGCAATGCGTAATCGAGGTCATTGCGAGGTCGCAGTGGAGCGCGCACACACGAAATCCCTTGACGCGAATGACAAGTTGACACAAACCAGATCTCACGTACGGGATACAACAGCGAGTAGGAAACGGCAAGTCAGAATGCGAAAAGTTAAATCCACTAGAGTTGGAACAAAAATTGATGGAAAACTTACCGGTCGTAACTAACGCATCGTTTTAACTGTAGTGCGTTTTGCTTACCCAAGTGATTTTAGAAAAAACGAAAAAGAATCAAGTTGCACTTCGAGTGCATGATAAAGATCAGAATTGGGTGTGTGCGAAGGCAAAGTGATGCAAAAGAGGTGACTGGTAAACATTTAGAGTGGCTTTTTGTCAACACAGTTTTCAAAAGACTGGATAGTGGTGATGTTAAAATTCTGCACAGAGCATAAGAGAAAAACATTGCACAGATAAATCGTTTCATTAAACTTAACATTGTGGGTGGTTGATGTTCCCAACAACTAGCAAAAAAGAGCTGAACGCTCGCAGCAACCGTTGCAGAACGATGCACACGTGCCCATGCAACCGTTGCAGAATGACGGAATCTTGCCCAACTTTGAACAACCGAAATATAATATAAACACCAACCCACAGTGCCTAGTTCACGACAAAATGCAGTATATCGGAATAATTGCCAATGCCGCTTTTGAGATTTTGAAAGAGAAATTCCAGTACGTTTTGGATCGACTCGAACTGGAAAATATGCAACATCGGGCCGTGTAAGGACGATTCGTCTCTTACCTGCAAGAGCACGCTGTTATCGGTTTCAGTTCGTATTGTTGCAATATTGCACTGGTGAAAGCGTACCTGCTGGAATTCTTGTTTTTGTTTGGTTTTGTTGAAACAGGATAAACGGTCGGAGGGGTATGGTACGCAGAACCCTACGGTTTGCACGGTCATCAAATGGTGTTCAAGTGAAGCGGACGTGAATATTTGCTTATCAGATTAAAACCCGGTATGCATTTCCACCACACAATCAGTAGCAGGTTGGAGCAATGGTGTGGCCAATTTGGATTAAAATATCGCGAATGTAGCATTTGAACTTTGAAATATTTCGTACTTTCGTGTAAAAGCAGCGCCACGAAGCTTTCATGGTTCGTTTATTTTGAACTACTGAAAACTTTCCACTAATTTTTATACCAGGAGTCGGTTGTTATTACTGAAAACGTGGAAAACAGAAGTGAATGCTTGCTGCAACAGCTACGGGTGGGTTGTGTTTTCACAAAATGATCCATAGTGTGTTGGCGATATGTTTCGTAAGCTTTTTTTATCCATCCGAGGCATGTGACATTGCATACAGTTTTTGAAAAGATGGTTCAACGCTGCGAGCTGGTGTCGGAGAGCTGCGGTTAGTTGTCGACATGCGCAGTTGTCAATGCCATCTGACACTGAAACATTCCCAGTTTTTGAAAAAAATAGTTCAAGATACGACAGTCCAACATGTTCTAACGACAGTTACACCCTCGGTCAGTAACGCAAACGAGAAATAGTGACTGGCGAAATTAAGCTGCTGATAAGATGATGCGATTCTAGCATTTTATTTTTAAACGTTCGCTACTTTCGAATAAATAAATCGAAAGAAAACGAAATGTTGACGATGACATGAAACAGACAGGCAAGTTTTGTGAATACTGTGTTCCACGGAATCGTACGATCGTAAAAGTTTTGTTCAGAACAGGGTAAGTCGGATGATCACTTACTGTAAAGTGATTCGCGCTTTAGGTTAAAGCAGTCGTAATGAGTAATTTCTTGTTTGGTTTCGTTAAAACAGGGGAAACGTTCAGGGGGTTAAGCTACGCAAAAGAACAGAATGAGTTTGCAGGTTGTCATCTGTGAATATGTTTTGCTTTGATACTAGCATCCACACGGTCATCAAATGATGTTCAAGTTAAGTAGGTGTTAATATATGCTTATTGGGTTAAAACACGAGGTAGTCGGTATGCCTTTTCACAATGCAATCAGTTACAGATTGACGCAATGGTGTGTTTAGTTTGTGCAACTTCATCATGGGCTACGCAGTGGTTGAGATAGTTAGTTAATTAGCCAAATAACACCACACAAAAGAGCAACAAAACTTACAGAAAGCATAAACATTCGGAAAAAAGGTAATTTAAACTGGTAATGAGTTAAATGTATCTAGCACTAGAACTTTGCAATGGTTGCCACTTTCGTTAAAAGAAGTCGTAAGATGTGAAATGTTAACGATGACATTGAAAACAGGCAAATTTCGTTAACATGCTGTTCTGCAAAAATGATACGGTTGTATTAACTTTGTTACAGAACAGGGTAAACCTGATTAATGACTAACTCTGAAGTGTTTCGCCCTTTACCTTAAGGTAATCGTAATGAGTAATTTCTTGTTTGCTTTTGTTGAAACACGATAAACGTTCAGAGAAGAATGCTACGCAAAAGAACTGATGAAGTTAGCAGGTTGTCAATGAGTTTTGCTTTGATACTAACGTCCACATGGTCATCGAATGATGTTCAAGTGAAGCGAAATTGGTCAGTTTCGTGAGTATTTGCTTATCGGATTAAAATGTGCCATGTCCTGGCGCGCCTTGCACCTTCCGCAATCAGTGACAGGTTAGAGAAATGAAGTGGCCGGTTTGGACAAAACCTCCAAGAAGTTATCTCTACAACATGAAATCAATCAAAAGCATGAAGATATTATCAAAAGTGAAAATATATAAATATAACCACAACGCAAAAATATGAAAATAATCAAAAAATATCAAAAACAGGAAAAAACATTGAAAAACACGAAAAATATCAGACACACGAAAAACATCAAAAATATCAAAATTATGAAAATATTACCGTGACACAAAAAATATGAAAAATTGCAAAAACTGGAAAAACACAAAAAATATTGAAAATATAGGTCGGGGTAGGGAGGTTGGGAAAAGCCCTCGCTACCCGAACCCGAACACACCCAAAACCCGCAAAATGGCCACCATAAACCTCTCCTATTGTTACTGGAAGGTTAAAATCTCGCATTTCAATTTCATTTGCACGGAAAACGCAGCTACTTAATCTCTGAAATATACAACACAGAGAATTCATTGTTTTATTGAGTGAGAAGCAGAACGTTGTCGGATATGAGTTTGAAGTTATCAAACCATCCAGTATCTGCATCTTAGCCCTAGTTTCGCGTACCGGGTACTTTGCTGGATAATTGTCTGAAAAGAACGCTGCTTACAGCCAGTGGTGGTCTTAGCAATTTGGGGATCCCTGCGCTTGCGTAAATGAAAGGTCGAAATAAAGGTCATCGTTTTCAAAGATGAGGTTTGTATTTACAGCAACATTGGTATCTAATGCTGAACTTGCACCAACTCATATACCTTCTTTGGTAATATAGTATCATTATTTTATATGCACCAAGGGGGATTCCAGGTCTACAGCATCAATCATGTTTCGCACCCAGTTAAGTGGCGACTCCGACACTCGGGATCCTCGGGCTTATTCCGAGTTTTCGATTACAGTTTACATTGCAGAACGTGAGCTTGTTTGCTTTGTATATTTGTGCTGCCACCCACTTCGCTGATTAAGGTTGTTACCTCGGGCTCTCTTCATTGGGCCTATACTTACGTTCCATGTCTGGCCTTTCGAGTTCATGTTGCAGGTGACCTGAATTATAAAATACCGTTCGTAGTAGGCGTTCTCCGGGGGCGTAAGAGACGCGTGGGCAAGGGTGCGAACCCCCCTCAGCAAGCTAAATGTGGAAACATAGCCCCACTTAGCTTATATTTTTGTTTGAGTATTCGTTTGGTTTTCACTAGATTTTTTTTGCATTTTCAGAGTATTTTACGGTGACTTAGTGTTTCAGTGCAGCCATCCACATCCGGATTCGCTGGCATATCTAGGGTGTTTTGATGTGTGTTGGTTAGTGGTTCCCGTTCAACCAGGGGCGGATCCAGGGGTGCAATCGTCCCTCCTAAAACCTACGAAAGTAATTTTATACTTTATTCACCATGATTTTTTACAATTCGGAAAACAACGTTCGCGATATAAGGCTATGTTGTCGTCCATTGTTTTGTGACAGCAGTGTTGTGAAGAATACTTCATCCCTCTTACAGCAGCGAAGCCGTTATTAGTAGGGTTGCCAGATGGCCGGTATTACACCGGCCTGGCCGGCATTTTCTGCAAATTTAGAAGAGGCCAGTAAGAAGCTGGTATTTTTCAAATTATTGCTTAAAGCCACTATTTCGAAGGTAAATGATTTGCAGTAACTGCATAAAGAAGCAATGCAGAACTTATCAAATTACTATGACTCTAGTGGTGAACCTTGTTAGGACAGTTTCTTCAGCAAATTGCATTTAAAGCGAAGATAAGGGCAAATCATTACTTGGGCTTATCAATACTCATTGTCTTTCTGTTTTCCCTGTTGTTTTGTTTAGTTATACTTCCCATTCTCCGTCATCCTAACGTGATCTGTATGAGCATTTCTTTTGGCAATTAATCGTGGAACCGGCATAGGTGAGGTTGTCTGAATTATTACAGGCTATTGCAGGCAGAATGCAGGAAAATCATAGAAATGGACACGAGATCTGAGTTACATTGCAGAGACTAGTGAACCTTGTACTCCACTTTCAATACCTGTCATTTTTCTTTATGCTTCTATAGTCGTGAAAAAATTTCCATAATCGACTATTTTTCAACTGAAATATCTCCCCCAACACAATGGAAGTAAGAATCTGACCATAATATAAAAACCCATTTAAAAGAAACCCACAAGCAATATTGAATAAACGTTTCGTGTTTCTTGAGTTCACCTTCGTAAGTGGTATTTGCTTTTTTCGGCATTTGAGATATGAGTTTGCTTTTCCTGGTAAAACTGCTCTCCGTGGAATCCCCCCTTCCTGCATCAATGCAATACTGAGTCATTTCGTCTTGCACTGCAAGTATCTACCTAGATGTGACTACGATGGACATTTACATGTTGAGGAATCTTCAGTTCAGTTTAGTTTATACCGTATATACTCGCTTATTAGCCGCACTTTTTTTACCTCGAATAGGCCTGTATTTTGCCTGCGGCTTATACGCGCAACATACCCAGAGGGACAAAGTTTTCGCATGAGCTATCACCGAATTTCAGTCATCCAGTCGAACCGCAAATGCCATTTGGCAATGGACGAAAGTACGACGATCTACTGTACTTATAGACGAACTTCCTTCTTCCGACGAAGAAGATTTCTAAGGTTTTGAACAATAAAATTGACTTTCATTACATTTGCCTGTAAAAATCAATATTTTGTGGTAAATTGATCGCGCAGGGTCTTCACCGGTGAAAAGGTCAATTGAACTGCGGCTTATTCGTGAATCACTCTTGATTCTCGGTATATGGCTAAAATTTCTGCTGCGGCTTGTCTGCGGATGCGGCTAATATGCGAGTATATACAGTACTCATTTCTCATACCGGGTTTTCCGGAAGGTCGCCCAGGGCCGTTAATAGGAAAATAGACACATTGGGAAAATAAGACGTGGACCAAATAACCGCCCGGGCTATTATACGGCAGTTGCATATTGCCTGTGTCTGAACAGCTACACATGCACACAAAATCCATGCACAATAGTTGTATGTATAATCCATATTTGGCGCACAATACAGTCTGGAGCGTAGGCACAAATATCTAAATAGTTTTCAAACTCTGTACAGCGTTGGACGTACCGTGTAAGGGAACAGGTACAAATAGTATTCAACTGAAATCTTAGCACCATATAAACGCTCACCTAAAATAAGCGCGCATGGGCGGACTAAAGCCTGGGCGGCCTTCCGGAAAACCCCGGTACGTCTTTCGGGAATATCACGAGTGGTCTGCTGCGGCTCTTTCCGCTTAACTCTCCCATTTTCGAGTCAATGGCAGTACAGTACGGTGTGTGAACCGTTTCCTTGCACCCACCCAGTAATGTACAGTAGGCCTACGAGGCTGGATAGGTTGCAAGAAGGCCCGTAACCAGCTTGGGACACAATTGGGGATGAAAAGTTTTCTGAGGACTGAAACATTTTGAATTAGGTTCAAAAGCTTTATACTACGTCCAACATAAATTCCAGGCGGGGACGAAAATTTACCTTGTTCTCCCCCCTAGTTACGGGCCTGGTTGGATGTACCGTTTTTTCAAGTCTTCGGCATGACCTGACTGAGAATCGAATTCATCCTAGCAGCTTTGGTGGCGCGTGCCAAACCAACTGTACCACTTTGCCACTAAATGTTAAGGTAAAGGTTTTTCATAAAAATTGTGAAAGACTCGACCTTTCTTGTTTTACCAAAATAATGACCCACTTTGTCTAAAAAGTAAAAAACACACTAATTCGAGTTCGCAAGGGGTGGGATCCTCGAATACACGTATCTAATTTTGATCGATTGTATCCAACTTTTGCACATTATGAACATGCATCCTTACCGGTTCCCTTTCAAAACAGAACACGTTCATAATGATCTGTTATGAACCTGGTCTGTTATGCATTGCCCAACACTGTAAGATGGGAAGAACAGAATGCAGGTGAAGAGTGGACAACGATGTGTTTACCAGTGTGTAAACCGTTTGCATAATCAGAAGATTTGCAGTTAGAACAACGAATGCTTATGCCGCAAAACTAGCTTAAAGATACAAACTACTACAAAAAGCTCTTACTCCAATCAAAGTGAGAATGACTTGCGCTCCTGTTACACCAATTGAGACGTAACTAGCGTTCTCTGCAGAAATTCCAGCGTTAATGAAGACGTCATCCAGATAGAAATGCAGTCCGTTGATGCCACAAAGTTGCAGTGATGACGCAATAACAATGCCAGAGATAAGTTGCCAACGGACGCTTCTGAATGTCAAGACCTGAGTATGAATTGCAAAAATGTGGTAGAAAAAAAGAACTTTAATATTGTTTTAGGTATTACCAAAGTTTTTTAACATACCAGGTGATGTAAACTGCTTTGAATTCGTGTGTGTCATTGTTCAAATAAGCTACAAAATGTTGTGAAAAAGTATTTCAAACTGCCTGTGCATTTCAAATCTGACAAGACAAACTTTAGCGTGTGGTGCATTTAAACAACCATACTTTATTAATGACAACGATCAATGAAACCTTGACAAACCTAAAAACGCCACTCATGTTCATTTGCAGCGGAGAACGTTGAACGACTGATTCCGTTTATTTTTCCTTACAATTGTTCTTCCAGGGTTTCACATACAGGGATTTCGGAAGTATTTTTAATTTTGCATTGCCTTCGCCAATACGTCAATTGCGAATTTCTTCTATCTAACTCTAATACGCATCTTCCTTTGCCAGCCGGCTAATAGTCGAAAATATAAAACATGAATAAACTAAACAAATATCACGGAACAGCGAACCGCGTAGAACAAAGCAACATGGGTTTATAATATGAAGTCTACGTAATAAGAAAACACGTATTAGGGACTGCTTGAAACAGATGTCTTGCAAGTACAGTTTTTCAATTCCTTTTTTCTACAAATAACAACAGGCTGGAAATACCGTGTTTGACAGTTGACAGCGTTGCTGTGAAAAACGACTTTCATGAAAAATGAATTTTTTCAAATGTGAAACCCATTCGGCGCATTTTTAACTTCGACTGAAAGCGTTTGAGAAGAAAACTTGTGGTTCCTGCAGGGTTACGGAGTCGGATGCGGAGTCGGACTCGGAGTTGGAGTCGGATATTTTACCTCCGACTCCGCAACCATGGTTTCCAGGATATTTTTCTCTATGGGCCTACTGCTCTTGTTCTAGTTTTAATAGTAAGTCCATTGCGCTATCACGGCCATGGTGTCTCAGATTACCACACCTGTTTTTACGTCATTCTTATTACTAATTCCGCGCTGTATGGTTAATCTCTCTTGTAGGTTTGTTCTGTCTCCTGGGAATCAACGACTGTTTGTGGTTGGCCCTATAACTGTTTCCAATGTGGAGTCCGCAACTACTTTGTTTGACGTCAAATTTTTGCAATCTTAATCCAATAACCTGAATCTCGCAAAAGGATCAAAAGAAGAATAGTTTCTCTGGCTAAAGCTTCCCGATTGACAATCGGCAATACATTTTTATGAACGAAAAAGTTGACAATATGACATTATTTTTAAGAAAATATGACTTAATATGATCAAACAAAAATGAATGAGCTAGAACCAGGGGCGCAACGAGAGGGGCACATTTGCCCGGACGTTGAAAAGTCCCAACAATGTCACAACTACTTTCTTCCATACAGTACATTTGTTTGCAAAAGACCTCAGGTTCGAACATCAGGATGCCAAACTTGCTTCTTCCCCGGGCACCATCTAATCTCGTTACGCCCTTGACTAGATCATACAACTACTGTACAAAGAAGCATTACCAGCGAAAAGAAGCATAAGAGATGGTAGTACACGGTTTGTTGAAACCCCACTAAAATAAACAGCTCAAAGCATGAGCAAAACGTATATATAGTTTGGTTTTAAGCAAATTAAAAACATACGTGGACATTGGTTTATTTCTTTGTGGCAGCAAGAACATGCATGTTTAGGCAGTGCAATACATTTCATCCAAATAACTGGGTCACCTACGTCATTGTCAACATTTGCAGTGTACTCAAGTGAGTTCATTTCAATCGGCATGACGCGACTTAGACATAGCGATATAGTAGTTTCACCTGATATTTTGAGAGTGTTGCAATGGTTTCCTTACTGAATTAGTTTGAAAATATGTAAAATATGACTTTATGACCCAGCATGGAAAATATGACATTTTATGACATCATAATTTTTGTTATGGACTTCGTAGGGGTGCGATTTTGTTTTAAAATTCGTTTCAGGGCTTCCTGAAGCACTAAAAAAGACTTTAAATGGCCCTAGTCATTACCGACAGATAACGCATAATGGTGAGATTGGCCAGATTTGAAAAAACAGTTGCTTTGAACAATATTTGGCAAATGCTATTAATGCGATAAAAGCGGTTTCATCACAAAAAGACGTAAAGGAAAATGCTTCTTTGGTAGAGATGTTCGACACATCAAACAAAACAGCTGTAAAAATTTCAAAAATAGCGTTAATACTAAACAGTTGAACAGATTTGAAAGCTACTGATGACCAAGATATGTTAAAAAGATGTTAACAAATATTACTGGCATTTTGTCTGGCGGGACTAAAGCTCGAGCTTCTTCCTCATGTACACAATTGTGTCAGATGCATTGCACTCCATTTTCAAAGATAGTTAACAGGATTTTTTCAAGAAAAATATTCGATTTTTTCAAATCTCTGATTTGCTCATTGCATGTAGTTTGTGGAATCTTCTCAACGCGGTAAAGCAAGCTTGCACTAACCTGTTTAATGGTTAGATGTTTCACGTGCTCATTTGCTTTCTGTTCATCACACAATATCTTTAGTTCATCGCCTACGTCATCAGTACCACGTAATCGTTTAAGAACCGCTTCAGCTGCCTGGGGATCATTTCTTTCCAAATACAAAGCTCTGTCCAGCACAAAACATAATAATTTATTTACAATGGCAGTGATAAAAATGTTGGACTGATTATTTGCATATGGTAGTTGACAAATACTGTGAACTTATTCCATGCCAGTTTTAAAATGACGTGAAACGCTTTTCAATTCTACCATTAGCCAAAGAAATCAATTTAAACACTTACTGCGTTGAGATTTTGCCTCCACTGCACTATATTACATGCAAATGAATATGTTCGTAAAACTAATTTAAATGTGAGCAAAAAAAACAACATTTATCGACATGCAAATCAGCAGAGGCTTCATTGCACTTCGTTGTTGTTGCCCAAGTTTTAACACACTGTAATTTATTTTTGATGCTCAAAACCGAAATTTTCAGGAAGTGTTTCATATCAAAGGAAGTTTTCGTTGTTTCTTGAAAGCCTCACTTGCAATTTTTTTAGTTTCCTAAACGTTTCAAAAAGTTTTACATGAAAACACTTTTTAGAATAAAAAAGTTCAAACTCTAAAACTCGCGTCTGTAAAAAGCGTAAGAAGATTATAACCATTAATCAAAAGAATTGCCTTTGTCATATTGAAAAACAATCTGCAGGTGAAGCAGCAATGCGTTTGTGCAGCTAGGCAAGATATGAAATAGTTTATAAAACATTTTTACTCACTTTGGGCTTTCTGGTAGCCATGGCGAACAGCAGAGCAAAATTATGCTTGGAAATGCTGTGATTGCCAAAAGGTATGGCCAGCCATTAGACGTCCCGAGTATCTGAAACAGCGAAATGATTGGTTATTTTTAAATTATACTTGTTGATACTGTACCTTCCAAATGACCTTTTGAATATAATAGTTCTGGTTTTGACACATGTTTCGGCAGTTGCCTCAAAAAGTTTCCATTAGAAGTTGGTTGGATTGGCTGCGTCAACCGTCAAACTCACTAATGCGTCATGGTTGTTGTAGCGTTTTTTGCATGTATGTTTAGGATGTATTCATGCATGAACCTGAATTTGGTGAACAGTAAAGCAGTTCAACATGCTTATGATTAAATACTGCAAAGAATTGCTGTTATAGATGTTGATTTCGGAGTGTTACAAATAATCTAACATTGTTTTCGAAGATAAATTCAAAATATTCATTCATTTTTGTTGCCACAAGATGCTGGTAACTAAGTAAAAATTTAATCTGATGTTATTTTAAATAACAGATCCTCTTTTGATTGAACGTCTATGTAACTTTGAGATCGTCGCCTAATTGTCGTTTAACCCTCAATTGTCAAAAGTAAAAAAAATCTGTGTTTTGATCTTCCAATCCAACAATTTGTGGTGTTCGGTTTTGCCTTTTGAATATTTTGCTACATTTAAAAATACCATTAAAAACAAGTTTTTCACAAAAAGGTAAGCTGATGATACTTACCTAATAGGCGAAATATATATTCAGGTAAGATCTTAGTACAGAGTGACCCAAAAAGATGCGTACCCATATTTTGTTCGATAAAAAACCCATTTTTTAACGAATGTCTTTTCTGTTGCAGGACGTGATAGGTGAATCTATGGATGATCGTTTGCAGCTATAGTTG
>Ga0210059_1015078_pt1 | contig 11334 bp, 8 predicted proteins | sample Ectturendosymbi2_FD_188042 | JGI IMG/M metagenome (GOLD analysis project Ga0210059, IMG submission 188042) | Ecteinascidia turbinata endosymbiont from Florida, USA - Sample 2 (SPAdes) (version 2) | ecosystem: Host-associated > Tunicates > Ascidians > Unclassified | place: Key West, Florida... | reverse complement strand
ATTTGAAATAAACAAGTATCATGTAATTGACAACGATGAGAAAGTAAATTAAATTATTCTAGTCAAATACAAAATGCGGTTTATTACAAATAGTCAAGCTTGTTAGGTATTGTAGAGTGCGATAAGAAACATTTTATAATTTTTGGAGAATCTACTATATGAAAAATTTTTAAACTCTTGTGGTATGCTGGACCATGTCACTGCTCCTTGATATGTTAGATTTCTTTGTCCCAGAGAAGAGCAAACTCTGGGGACAAAGTAATTTTGGTTGGCAGCTGATCTAGTGAAATGACAATGAGTTTCTGTAATTTTTTGAAAAAAGCTGTTATATGTTTGTGGTAATGTATTGTTATGAAATTTATACATTAATTTAGATAGCTCTAATCGATATATATCTTTTATTTTTAAAAAACCCAGTTGTTTATATAAAGGAGTTATGTGACATTTAAAATCACTAAATGTGATAGCGCGCAAAACATTATTATGGATAGTATTAAGAGGTTGAAGCACAGAATCGCAAGCTGTTCCATAGGATACGATGCAATATTGGAGATGACTATATACGAAACAGTAATAGATTATTCTTAAAGCAGTAGTTGGTACAAAGTTTCGAATTTTATATATCATACTTGAAGCAAACGATAACTTAGATTTTAAGTATTTGACATGGGAGGTCCAATTCAAAGATTCATCTAACAAAACACCTAAGTATTTTACAGACGTTTTCCGGTGTAACACAACATTATTAATGTGAATTTTGAAATTCCTTTTTTCTTCCTCAGCTTTATTAAATGATTTTCCCGTTAGAAAATACATGGATTTCGCATAATTTATAGATAATTTATTGAGACGCATCCATTCATCTACTTTTATTAACTCATTATTTACCATTAGTTTTAATTCTTTTATATCACTATGTGCCAAACATAAATATGTGTCATCAGCATATAGTTTAGTACTGAATGAAGAACATTTGGGAAGGTCATTTACATACATGATAAAAAATAATGGGCCAAGGGTGGAACCCTGTGGAACGCCACATGTAATTTTATTAATTTCAGATGCCATATATTGCACAAACGTGAGCTGTCTACGATTTGTCAAGTAGATTTTCATTAAAATCAATGGTATGCCTCTAATTCCAAAATTCCTTTCCATTTTTTAATAAGATTTCATGATCGACAGTATCAAATGCTTTCGAGCAGTCTATAAATAGCGAACAAGTGTGCAGTCCTTTATCATGATTGGCCAAAAGGTTAGAATAAATATCTTCCACTGCTAAGGCCGTTGAAGAATTTGGTTGAAATCCATACTGATGTTCAGACAACAAACCAAGATCTTTCAGTTAACAATATAATCTGTCATGCAACAATTTTTTAAAAATTTTGGTAAATTGTGGTAGTAAGGAGATCGGTCTATAATTACTGCATATTGTTGAGTCTCCTGAATTATGTAAGGGTACAATCTCAGCTTCCTTTGAAATTGGGATATATGCCTTCTGTCATGCATCTGTTGAAAATATGAGTTAAAAAAGGTGTCACAACAGAGTTAGATAATTTAAGGAATTTAGTTGGAATGTCACCATGACGAACGGTTTTTTTCTCATCTAATTTGCTTGTTCACTTATTTTGTGTAGAAAAAATGAAGATTTTGTGTAGTGGCTAAATTTTAAGGAACCAGAGGACGGGGGATATTCGATGCCATTCGTTCACCGACTTTACTGAAAATTGAGTTCATTCCGTTTGCGATTTCAACAGGGTCGTGAGTTTCAGCACCCGAGGCAGTGGTGATCTTGGATGGTTGTGATCAGCTTTTACATTTTAAGTTAATTAAATCACTTAATATCTGGTGTAGTTTTTTTGTATCATTTTTGTTGGAAGAAATCAAAGTATAATAGTACTGGTGTTTTGCCACTTTGATTATTCTTGAGAGATTATTTCTATATACCTTATAAATATTGTATACATTTTGACCCAGTAACCGCAAGAGTTTTACCAAACCCAGACAATTTTGGAAAGGATATTGCAGGACTCATGTTTGATGATACTTTTGTGCGTATGTGACATCGCTACTACGCCATACAGTGGGGAGAAACATTTAAAATTTTATTCAACGCTTTTGAAAAAGTTTTAATGTTTTACTTTTTAAGAAATGCCACCAGATTTCCTTGGGTGCTCTATATCTCCTTCAACAGATAACATAACAAAAAATATATTGCATACATCCTAAAATACAACAACTAAACTAAAAGACATCAGCAGGCAAAAAATATCTAAAAACGCATGTAAATAAACACAACTTTTGCCTTTCAAGCACTGTTTGAAACAAGTAATCAAGTACCGCGTTTTGCCAGAATGCAAATGGAACCAAATCGATAAGTGAAGCATCTCACGTCGACTTTACAGCATTAAGAAATGTTTAAATAATGAATGAAAAAAGCACCACAACAACTATATTTTCTACCCTGCCTCTCATGCAATATTTGGTTATGAAGCACCAGTGGTCACGTAACAACTTGCGTTTAAAAAAGGGAATTTCTTATAGAAACACCTGTAAAAATAGAGCGGCAATTTAAACGTGTTCACTATTCCTTGTTGGCTGTCTTTATGGGATTCAAATTTTTGTCAGGTTTTATTTGGGATACTGCAAATTGAATATTTTAGCTGCGAATGCATTTTCCGGGATGATTAGCTGCTCACAGTATGTGCAATTTTTCGCATTTGGTTTTAGGTCAAATCCCAAAACTGATACTCCGGAAGGTTTATAGGCGACGCGTCTCACGTTTGGGTCTTTCAACTTCGACACATCTACACCATTCTTGTTACCTACACACATGTCAATTAAGTTTTCGTTAATTTGTTTGAGTTTAACTACATCCTGCGCCATTCTGCTACTTCCATACATTTCAATTTTTTTCCATAACGTGGCGTTGAAATAATCAAACAAAGCTGCATCGGCTTTGTTCCATCTACGAGCTTTTTCACGAACACGAATTTTATCGGTTGAGTTTAAACTGTTTTTGTGAGTCTGACTGTTGACCTGCATGCACGCCACATCCTTAAGGGGCCAGTTCATAAGATCGCTTAATAAAACAAGTGATTCAAGCATATGATCAGAAATTAGAACCAAATCGAAGATAGAATCAATTTGTGAAATGGCTTCTGAGATGTAGTTTTCGTTTTCATTCCAGTTGTCGAATCCGAAATCATAAAATGTTCCACTTTTTGCAAAAAACGAAAATCCACCATGTTTTTTCTCTTTGACAAAATTTCCTGCTTGATCCAACCACAATTCTACCGAGTCTTTGCCATGCTGCGGTAGAACACGAAAAGAAGGAACGAGATCATACATGTAAACAAAAGTCGATATAAACAATTCCAATGGTTCACGAACTATTGTGATGTAAACAGAATCAGCAGGCATGATAGATTTCAGTTCTTTGTAGTCGAATCGCATGTGATTGCAGATGATGTTCAAAGCATGGTCATCTGCAAAACATTTTAAAACCGCTTTTAAAGAGGGTGCACCAGAACTTCAAGAAAAAAACTCTTTGTTGATTATATTACTGGATACGGCAAAAACACAAACATGCAATAACTCAAGTGGTCAGTGTTTTTTGTTGTTTTCTGGTGTTTCGTAAAATTCTGATTTTTTATTGGAATTTGTCAAAATATATATCTCATCCTTTCAAAATGAAATTGAAAAGCAACTTAAAAATGAAATCGAAAAGAAATCAAAAATGCAAATGAAACTGAATCGGAAAACGAAAATAGAATTGAAATGAAATCGAAAATAAAATTGAAATTGAAAACGAAATTCATAACGGAAAAAAAACATGAAAAATCCGCTTGACAACCATGAGCAACCTTAAACATGCTCGAGTGTGTTTCAGCTCCAGAAAGTGCTCAATGGTTGAAGTGAATCTAAATACTTTTCAAGTTTTGAAATATGTCCTCAGAACCATTTTAAGAAGATAGCTCATTACAACCACCTTCAGAGTTTCGGAAGATCAAGAAAGTACAAGTAAGATTTCAGTTGAAAACTTCTCGCTGGGATTGACAACCAAATGGCTTGAAGCATTGAAGCTAATAAAAATGCAATCGTCTAATTAGACGATCTTTTCCAAGCCATGAATGGTGTAAACAAGAAACTTCAGGGAGAAATAACCACTCTCGTCCAGAGCATGAGTGTTACAACATCACATATTGCAAAGCTTTCCTTCTACAAACAAAATATTGGTCGAAATCATTTGTCACGGTTTCCGAATTTCCAGTGATAATATTAACTAAGGAAGCTAATACGATAACTGAAAGCAGTGAAGGCAAAGCATCGTGCAGTTCTTACAAACTAACATTTGGATGGCTCATTTGACAGACTGTGAGATGTCATCAGTCAATTTCCACGCTTCTGTCAATCCATGTCAAAACTCTAATGATTATCACGTGACATAAATGCTTGTTCGATAATTAAAAGCAACTTGTGCGTGAAAATACATGTTTATAACATACCTTCGAGCAATCTTGCTTCGGAAAATCAAAAGTGTTTTTCGCATGCGGCTTTAATTTTAAGTGAATCATCCAATAGAGTTTTATTTTGTTGCTCGAGCAAATGGATCCCACACTGGATTTATCGGATATAAGAATATCAGATCCTAGTTTGAATTTAGTTTTTATTCCCGCTTGGAATGTTGTTGAAACGTACGATAAAAATCAAAAACCTAGATTTTTGCCAAAATTGTTTTTTTGACCAAAACTTTTGAGCCGCAATCGCTGGAAAAGCAACCAAGGCCCCAAACATGCAGATATTCGCTTGAGTTTCATTAAAAAACAAACAACAAATTGCTCATAATTGGGCCCAGGAGGCCGATGAAGTTAGCCACAAATGCCTAACCATACCTCTATTACGACGTCACTCACAAAAAAGCAAAATCAAAATCTTTCCATTTGCTTTTTTAATCGCAACTAGAATACTCCGGATTTTAGAGGGTTTAAACAGCTCTCTAGATCTTGCGGACGGCGAGTAATGGGCAAATTTGTGGTTGGCACGATCGCGGTTTCTACGGGCCTTATAGGGTCTATGTTTCAGGACAATTATCAACTAGACAACTGTCAACGGACAACTGCCAACGGACAACTGCCAACGAACAACAGCCAGGGAACAACTGCCATCCGCACCACTGCCAACTAAGACAACTGCCAACTACAGTAAGAAAACTGCAATCGGACAACTGCCAACTACAGTAAGAAAACTGCAATCGGACAACTGCCAACTACTTACCATACAAAAACAACTAGGACAGCAATCACAAACGAATTTAGCGAGGTACTGTTAAAAATCAGCCACACATCATTATTCCTTTTGATAGGCTATATCAGGCTTGGTTCTCAAGTTTTTCACCAAACATTGATTGGGGTCGCGCTTAAAAACTTCGAGAACTGATGTTTCAATCTATATGCCCAAACTGAAAAACTGAACATCCTTATGCTTTATCAGGTTCGTGCCTTAAGATTTTGAAGTTAACGTATTAGTGCCTAGTAAATAAAGGCTTTGCAGTCAAAGCTAACCAAGACAGACAACGTTTCAAATGACAAGCTGTATATTCTCTTAATTAATTCATACTTTTTCGCCTTTTCGATCACCGGAATTGTAGGCTGCTCAGTATGTTTTGTTTAATCGTCCTAATATCGCAGGTAAAAAACTGAATCACAGTGTTTCCACGGAGAGGGCAATTATGCCGCTGTTAGGTATAAGTGTGAGCAAGTATGCTCGCCGGCAACTGTGTTAGTTGGCATTTGTCCTGGCTGGCAATTGTCCTAACTGGCAGTGCTCTTTTCTGGCAATAGTCCTTGTTGGCATTTGGTAATTGTCCAAGCTGGCAACATGGGCATCCGCAGAAATTCTTCCAGGGGGGTAACGTCGATATTTTGCCTATCCTTTTCATGTAGCTGACGATGCAATGCAAATGGACTTTCGAAAAATGCTTTGTCCTTGCAACACCGCAATGAAAACTCTCCATGAAAGCACGCGCTCCATTCACATTTTTTTGAAATCATACTCAGGTTGACGTGCATAGGAGTTAGCCAAATAGGTATGCAGTGGCGTAGCGTTTCTAGAACAGAAACTTACCAAGAAGTAATGACCACAGCACTAGTCAAGCTAGCTAAATGGAATAAATGGAAATGAAATATCTTCTATACAAAAAGACAACTTGTTCACACAGCAACATTCACTATGAGATCAAACCATCGGAAGTATACAAAACACATAAACATCGCAAGCAATTCAGATTTATGTACATATGACAGGCTAACAACATAAATAACAGTACTTATGAACTTACATTTGCACACCATAAATGGTTGAAATCTCATAACACCAAACATGTTAGGCAAGGGTGGAAAGAATCATTAACTACTGCAATGCATGACAGTTCTCTCAGCAATATTAGGCTACTGGATTCACTGTAGCACTTACATCAGGACTAAACTGCACAAAACTTTGGAAGCAGAAGATTAAAAAATACGCAATTTTCATACCTATGGCACACATCTATGGTAATAGCGACAGTCAATTCTCAAAACGTGCACATTACAATAAAGGCATACTTTGGCAGGCAAGTTTTTAGACAATGTGCCTAAAATAAGCACTTAGGATGTACAGTAGCCTATGGTCAAAGTATTTTTTCAAAGTCTAATATTGTACTTTTTGGGTGTCAACATATTAATGCTGGTTTGACCAAATGTGTTGTGAGCTACAGAAGCTGTCAAGTGTGAATCAGTCGTATCATGGCATCCAGTATCTGTAGCCTACTGTTCAAGTTATTCACATCGACCCGCGTTGTGCTGCTGATCCCCAGACTGAACTATCTTTGTTAGAAAAAAGCAGACACGGCCAGCAACAAAACTAATTTATTGAACTGCTTCCACATAATCAGTTGAACTTGTCATAAAGGTTTGGATCGAATTTCCTTAGAAAACCATTGTTTGGCTTTAGCCTACCAGCTTCAAGTCCGGTGTTGGTCTACTAGTTACTGTAAGTATCTGCACCTAGTAGACTACCTCTTCCGTTTGCAAGCGCTTGGGGACGGGCTAAACCTTGCCCAATTGCTACGCCATCCCAATAGCTACTTTCCCATCATTGCTCCCATTTTTGTTCTAATATGATATAATTGCAAGTTGAAACGCAAACTTTCCAAATTGCTCCTTCCCTGCAGTCTGCAAATCCAACACAGAGCAACAGCAGGTCATGTGACTAGATTCAGGTCTCCAAGTCGATTGCGTCACACGAAGCGAAAGCAAAACTTGGAATTGCATGCCTTGATTCCAATAGCAATTTTGCAGTGTTTACGAAAAGTAAATTTACCGGTACCAAAAATAAAAATTTCGCTACTACACAAGCACTTGTGAATAGTAGAAATTTTTCACTACAACATAAAAGCAAAAAATGTTGTTGAGCTTCAAAACCTTTGCGTATTTTTAACAAAAACTTAATTAGTTATGAAATTTTTTGTCGGAAACACGCGTTCAATCGCAGATTTTGCATGCCTGTTTCCCGTTCCGCATGCGTGTTTACCCAATTTTTTTTGCGGAATTCAATAGCAAAACCAAACACGTTTGAAAGGCTCTTTTGCGAAAACTAACTTAATTGTAAAAAAACTTTGACAACGAAGATTTGCGCGGAGTTTTTGTATTTTATTTTTCTTTGTGTTTATGATTCAAAACTTCATTCAAAGTTTTGAATGGACCAAGTTTTATTCACTGAAAGCAGGCATGCACTGCATGCCTTGCATTCACTGACGCTACGCCCCTGCTTTAGCCGATGCGAGGGGACGGAACACAAGAATCATGGGCGATTTTCGTCTAATGGGTTTGGTGCTACATGCCGTTTGTCCACAGGAAATGATTGCATAGCACTCAAAAAACAAAAGATTTTGGATTTGATAAATTTCCGTCAACAACAAGAGCGTGAAAATGCAACTTTTTTTCACTCAGTAAGGACTGTAAAAAAAGCAAATTTAACGGTTCTTCCGGCAGGGCTTTGGATTTTGGCTCCTTTTACGCCCCACTCACCATTAACACTCTATTTTCGACTGGCTTAACACGAGAAACAAAAGTAGTCAAAACCTTTGCCCTGTTAAGTATCTTTTATGGTTTTTTTTGGGACTTGGAAATAATGTATCCAACCATGAATTCTCTTCTCCATGGTTTGTTTTGCTAAACTATGGCAGACAACAATTACTCAGTGACCAAGTAATCCACTTATTTAAGCAGCACCCTGTGGACTCCATCTGTTTTAAGGGTAAAATCAGCATTTTAATATTCTCCGATTACAACGACATTTTTAACACAATTCGGTAAAATATTACAAGTCAACAGCAAAGTCAGGAGTTCTTGCACAGCGTGTAAGCTTTGAGTTTTGTACACTTAGAACCTCATCAACAAATCTTCCACTTATGACGTCACTCACAGCCAACCCGCACCCCCCACGAAAAAAAATTTTTTTCGAGTGTAATCTACTAGACTTGCTGCGTTTCTTGAGACTTTTGCCGACTCGCTAGAGCGAACAGGAGCGGAGATATTCATCCACAAAGCCACGTGCGTTTAGGTGTTTTTTTTGCCGAAAATCCCCAAAACCAGCCGGTTCTCAAAGTGTTATCATACACATTGTTTTCTGTTTTTACTGGTTTGAAACTAGTCGTGTTGTGATGCAAACGCATCCCAACATGGAGCCGCACTCAAATTTTAGTTGTGATGGGATGTCAATTTTTTTGGCTACGGCTCCAACATGTAGAAGTTTTGGTTCCGGCTCCAGAAAAATTTGGTCCAAAAAATCAGAAAAAAAGGTATTTGTATAACGTGCTTGCCCCACGAACTATATTTGTGGAAACACTGCGCCCCCAACCTACTGCGCGCTAACTGTGCGGATATAAAATACTGCAAAGGCAAACATGCTGAACACAGTTTTATGTACTAGAAAAATTTATCATCGTCAACTTTCGACAAAGAAACTATACAATATGGACCGGACACTCTACCTAAGATGTGCGTAGTCACCATTGTCCATCTGGTTCCCCCAATCCTCAAATATCAACAATACTTCTTTCTTGAAAAGCAAGCTTTTTACGTATTGACCACGCAGTAAGTGTATTACGATTATAAATAATTATTTTCATGTTAGAGGAATTGTCCAAAAATCATGTAAAATCCCCACTCTTCATTTCGTCCATGCTGCATTGCAACATGGGAAAGACTCTTTGATGAGCATAACACGTTCTATTTCAGCAACAGCACCAGCATTTATTCCTGATGGGGAGATGCAGTTTCTGTACGCGTTGGGATTTGTCAATCACATAATATCAAACATAATCAGATAAGATGTGAACCTGTACTTTTCAACATTGCTTGTTGAGGGTAGAGCCATAACTCCGCTACACCTAATGTGTTGATATGCAACAGGTGAGTGGCAGCAGAGTTCAATAGCTCATCGTATGTAATCGGAATGATTCCTATGACGATTTGGTGACGACCGTGTATTTTCCGGATGACTTGAAAGAAACAATTTCTACCAATCATTCAAATGACACCTTTCTCTTCCATACAGTTCCTATGTGGAACTGTATGGTTCCTAACAGCCGAGCATTTACACAGCAAGGCTGCAGAGCGTCATGAATTGAAACTACTCTAGCTCCAGAGCTTTTCATGAACATGCCTCCAACTCCAGCTGCGGATCTCTTGGTTTTAATGAGTCCAGTTCCAATTCCGGAGATCTCATGTTTCATAACACGACTCCAACATCGGCATTTGTCCGTTTTCAAAGATTAATATGTTCAATTGTTGGAAAAGCATCTAGTGCACAAAATTAAATGAATATAGCGCTTATCAGGCCCACAACCAGAGGGCAACCGGGCAATTAACCACACTCGAAATTTTCAAAACCATGTGTAGTTGTTCAGCACATTAAGAAGATGCAATCATTTCACCTCCAGTACCAGCTGGTTGCCATGCTACTTCTTACTTGGTGTGCCACAAGTTTGCTGGAACATGGAAAACATGTAGTACACGAAATGATAGAATGTACCGCACTTATTTGAGAAGGTTAATTTCGAAGTTCTTTTGCAATCAGTGCTGTTACCATGAGAAAATCAGCGAATAAACAACAATCACAGGTTCAGACGATCCTGAAAACAGTTACTACCAGAAACGTATCTCAAGTTGATGATAACACAAATTCTGGAAAGGAAGTCACTGGTTTTGTTGTTGTTGCATGGGGACCTCTCCGAATGAAGCCGCATAGCGCACAATACGGCGGTATGTAGCAGTATAAAGCACTATGATGCAATATATACAGCACTGTGCAGCAGTATGTGGGAGCATAAAGCACTTTGGAGGAGTATATAGCACACTGCAGCAGTTTTAAGCAAGATATAGCAGTGCAAAAAATGTTTAAGAGTATGTAACAGTATAAAGCACTATGCACTAATATCCAGAAGTGTGTGGCAGTATGTATCCGTATATAGCAATTTATAGCACATTATTGCATTATGTAGCAGCATATAGTAAACATTCACTACACATGTTTTGTCGACCTCAAGAAAGCATATGACCGGGTTCCTCGTGAAAAGCTTTGGGTATTGTTGGGCGAGTACGATGTTGACGGCCGCCTGTTACTGGCCGTCAAGTCACTGTATTCCTGTTCAGAAGTGTGTCCTTGTTGGGGGAGTTAAATCACAACCGTTCACCGTTGGTGTTGGACTCAGACAAGGGTGTTTGCTGTCACCACTCCTCTAATCTTTGGTGCTGCTTGCATCCTCTGAACAAGTTCCAATGGGCGATCACCAACAGTCGGTATGGGGTTTTCCCTAATCTGCTCTCCTATGTCATCAACCGTTGTGGCGTCATCAACATGACATGGACAAACAACAAGCAGGTTGTCTGTGATGCGTTGCCTTACACGTGACATGCACTGACCAATGAGCGGAGAGTAAAGCAATGGATTCATTGCACTGTTTATTGGAAGAAGAAATCCAGCGCTTGCAATGTAAGCACCGGGGATTAGAAAAACTCCTGCAATCCTCAAGTAGGCCATAATGCAAACTGGAATCCAACAGAAAAAGTCAGTCAGCAAAAGCCGAGAAATTCTTTTTTGCATATCTTCATTTCTAAGATTGCTCTTAGATGTGGAAAATTTCATGCCAGTGGCTTTCTTGTAAACAACCACATAGACCATCACCATGTAGATGAAAAGCATGAAGTTGAGTGTGATGAGAAAAGTGGAATATTCCCAGGAACTTTCATTGGTAGAAGTATAGAAACGTGGCATGCAAACACTTGTTTG
>Ga0210059_1015077_pt1 | contig 11335 bp, 6 predicted proteins | sample Ectturendosymbi2_FD_188042 | JGI IMG/M metagenome (GOLD analysis project Ga0210059, IMG submission 188042) | Ecteinascidia turbinata endosymbiont from Florida, USA - Sample 2 (SPAdes) (version 2) | ecosystem: Host-associated > Tunicates > Ascidians > Unclassified | place: Key West, Florida... | reverse complement strand
CAAATAAAAAGTATCTTTTCATGGAGTTGACAAGTTTTAAAAGTTTGTTTTTAGTGACGTTCTTGGCTTCTACTCTGCATCGACGCCTCCATTTGTTCGTAAAATTTTCTTGCTAAAGCGCATGTGAAAATCTCGATGCCACAAGTGCAAGATCTGCAGTTTGCTTTTTCCAGGCAATATTGCAGTTGAGCAAAACGTTATCGCTGACGGCATTATGGTTGCGCTTTTTATATTTACGTGCTTCTGATGTACACCACCACACTTTCGATCGAAGCCCAGTAGCGACTTTGCGATAAGACACCGACTCCCGAAGTAGGTCTGCATAACTTGCGCGCATGCCGCATATAAGACATGAATCTTGTCCGATTCTTGAGCGACTGGTTGACGTCAGTGGTGTAACTATAAGTTTGATCCAGGAGGAAGCTTAGCTGAAGGAAGCACACTAGGCAACATTTTAAAAATAATTGAGAAATGATAATGGCTCCGGATGTGGATATCTGGTATTAAAACCCGAAATCACTGGATAACACTCCAATAAACGCAAGGAACAACAACCTATTAAAAATCTAAAGAATAGCAATTACCGAAATATAAGCAAAGTCGAGGCCTGGTTTTAAGATTTTGCTTGCCAAGGGGAGGGGGCAATTTATATCCCTGCCCCCTTGCCAATAACGCTACTGGTTGACGTATGCAGCTAATAATGTAAAGGCTAGTAGAATTTCTCAACGCATTTGAAAATGTATGGATTTTATGTCACTACACGCTGTGAAATGCGACAACAGTAGCATTTTGGTACGCTAACTTATACAAAGCTTGCTTCCGAAATGCGATTAAGTACTTCCTAGCTATTTAGAGTTAAGAATATAATTTAGTGAATGTCGCAAATTGGGGAAGCTACACTTGTTCTCTAGGCAGTAGGCAAACTTACATATATGTTTGACCACTTGGTCTACACAAAGTGTGAAAAAGTTTGGGTATTTGCAAAAATGAAGCTAAAATAGATTATCATTACGGCTCTGCACTGAAGTTAAGAAATACGTGTCGCCATAGGTAACACAGTGGTTTGTTAGTTGATCTAGCGAAGTGGTTCCCAAAGTAGGAGTCGAAATCCAAAAAAGCGAGGTGAAGGGTCGCGACCAGGCGGTCCAAACCTGAGTTGCATATTTTCAACGTTGCCACTGCTTGTCTGTGTCTGTCTGTACTGCATATACTCGAGAAAAGAGTAGATTGCTGGTATTAAAAACGAACTTAGTCACGGGAGGTTCGCCAAGCTCAGATTTGGGTCACACTCAAGCTTGGGAGCCGCTGGTCTATATAGCCATTCTAGCATAAGTGGTTGAAGTCTTTTAAATCCATTAATGTTTAAATAATGAAATCTAATGACCGGAAAAAAAATTAAATTTTTGTTTCCTTTGGTTCACATGTGCTTTATCAAGAAAACTGATTGCAAGACTTGTGTAAGTAATGGCAGTGCCAGTGCCCTCAGAACTTACAAAATAAAAAGCGTCTTCCTCCTTACATTACCCTTTGCTGCTGACTCTTCCTGCTACAGCTGAATGATTTCTAATTTACTGTAGGATAGGGTGGCAATTAACATCAAATGGAAGTTGAAACAATTTCAGATTATGTATATGTCTGACTCTGATTAGGCCTACTTGAAAAAACTTTTTTTACTCTCCAGCAAAGTATGTGAAATCATTTATGAAAACGTTAAGGCTCCAATGTCACAGTACATCACCACAAATCATTATCTCTAGAATTAATGATATTGTTGCTGAAACAAGTCAATGCCCCAATTGTGCAATAAAAAAGACTGGAACTGGATTGCTTCATAGCCAAAGTTTTGAGCTTATAGGCATATAATACATATATCATCGCTATATTAACGCATTTAGTTTCCAAGTTGTACAAAAACAACATCTGCGATGTTCCTCAGGCTACGGCTGATGCCACAGACAAGTTATAAGGAATTTGTAAAACGCCAGAGATATCAGAGAGGAATTTTTACGATGGTCTTGAAATGACGTTTGCACCACCATTAGGTGGGATATAGCATGAAAGCAGAAACAGCTGCAAAAAGCGTTACTTTTTGTTTTTACTTGCAGTTAGTGATTGCAAGAAGTTAGATACAAGTTTCTATTTCATTGCCACTAAAACGTCCACACGGAGCTTAATCATGGACAACTGGTAAACCATACTGCTTTGATCAGGTTGACTAAAAACTGAAGTAAGTTAGGTTCCTTGAGCAATTTCGTTGATTTGCACTGAAGTATTTATTTGGCTTACGCATCGAAAGCTTCATTAATCTGAAAATATTTGGTTCAACATTCGGAATTGGTGGGGCAATTTTGCCCCCGTTGCCCCCCCGGCTATGCGCCTGCCCACAGGCCACTGTAGATGTCCCACTATCCAACAACCAAAACAAATTGACAATTGATGGTGAATAAGGGTATGGATGGATGGCTATACTTAAACACTAAATATTCAACGGAAAATACTCCGAAATATGCAAAAAAAAACGACAACCTACTCAAAACCGAAAGATCATTAAAATTTTAATATAAGCTATAAGCTAAGCGGTGGCCTAATTTTTACATTTAGCTTGCCAGTGGGGCAATTTGCCTCTATGCCCCGTCAATTATGATGTGCATCAAATAGTCAAATTTTGATTAAACAAAAAATAATATTTAAAATGTTGGTTACAGTTATTAGCACAACGCTTCGAATCCTTTGTCAGTAAAAGCACATCTATCAGTCCGGAGCATTCGTCCAGCAACGTTGAAAACTCGTTCATTAGTAATGTCAAATTTGCTGAATATTTTTTCAAATTGCGGGATACGATGTTTTCTGTGTGATGGCGTTGGGATCGTCTGAAAGTGCAGCACATAGCATTTTGTTTGAAATGAAATGAACAGTGATGCCAATATAGTTGCGCATCTGTCTATTGGAATCTGTCTGCCTGGTTCATATGCTAGTTATCACCATTGTGGAAAGGTGATAAACGTTTGTGAGACATATTTTTGGGAAAAAATTCTGGTGGGCATCAGAGTTTCGTGAGTTTTTCAAAATTATTTCAACTTTGTACCCATGCTAGAATCACGATGGGTCGATCGCATGAAAGATTAAGGTTTGTGAGATGTATTTTTGAGAAAAAATCATGGCGGACATTACATTCTCATGAGCTTCTCAAAAATATTTCAACTGTGTACCCATGCTACAGTCATGAGAAATGGATCAAAAGAAAAGTAATTGTTCATGCGACATATTTTTGTGGAAAATCCTGGGCGACATCACAGTTTCATGAGTTTTTCATAATTATTTCAACTTTGTACCCATGCTGAATCACTAAATGTGGATCAAATGAAAAGTAATGTTTTGTGTGACTTTTTTTGTGAAAAAATTCTGGCGGACAACACAGTTTCCTTAATTTTTCAATATTATTTAAACTTTCTGCCCAAACTACAATTAAGAAATGTAAGTCAGATGAAAGATAATGTTCATGACACACATTTCTGTTGAAAATATCCGACTTAAGTTGCTGTTTTATGAGTTTTTGAAAAGAATTTCAACTTTCTGCCCATGCTAGAATGATCAAATGTAGATTTTTTCTAATTTCATTTAATTTCAAGCAATGGTCAATTGACAAAGCATGGTCAAATGGAAGTTAGTTGTTTTACACAATAGGTACTTTTCTCTGCTTTAATCGGCCAGCACCTTTTGCGTTTGTTTTACACTTTCCCCAATTGGCAGTGTCACGCGAAATGTCTGACTGGCGAAATTTCTGACTTCACGCCATGCGCAAATGCACAGAATATTGTTGCAACCTCTCTAGTGGCGTTGTGTTAAATGTGTGATTCACCACGAACGGGATGTGCGTGAAGAACAACACCATATATATGTGGTGCAAACAAGCAATAATAGTGATCTCGTCAGGTGATCTCTATTGTTGCTTGTTGCCACAGTGCGAAGCTTTGCGCACATGCCGCTCGGGATTTCCAATCGCAACAATATCATTCTACATATCGCAGAGAAATCTGATGATTATGACTTAGGATTTGATGTTTAGTTAAGTGCTTCGGGTTAGAGTTTGCGTTAGAAAAAGAAAAATAATTGAAATCTAAGAAAAAGTCCAATATTTTTCTTTGGTTGTAGTTATTCCTGTAGTCTACTGCAGCTTGTTTGAACCAAAAACCTTAGAAAATCGATCAAAGGCTTAAAAGACTTGGACTCTAGCCTAGTTTCCATTAAAAACTTCAGAGAAATACTTTGGCCCAGCAGTTGGGCCTTAGGCCAGATAACATGAGCCAAAATGGCCCAAAAACTACTTCACTTATGACATCACTTGCAAAAAATCTACAACCCCCAACCAAAAATTTTTTTCAGGTGCAGTCTAGAAGACTTACTAAATCTTTTGACGGTTTGAACAGCTCTCTAGCGCAATCGGAAGAGGAGCTAAGGCATTGGCAAGGCAACTGAAAACTGCTGGTTTTAGACTGAAATCCGGGTATGATATATTCGTAGACCAGCTCTCAAGGTGTTAAAAGACCAAGGTACAATGAGCTGAGGGTGGGAAAGTGGTATGCTGCTGCTATACCCTAATGATTATAACTATTACTACGAATGTAATGTAGTATTGTTGATAAGTGCATAAAGCATCATTGTTATGACATGTTAACTCCATTTGTACTGTATTTAACAAATGTAAATGCTGTATTTCTACAACATAAAAATCTAGGTTTTAGAACATTTGTGAGCCTAAGTTCTCTTGCTAGAGATGGTAATTCTTTGCACATCACTGATCATGTTTATTGCATTCTTTTTTGCTGCAGTTAGCATTTGTTGCCGCTGTTGAAAATGCAAATACGTTGTAAAACTTCCTTACTGCCTTTAAATGCTGGTGCATCCACTAGTTTCTGTTTTGCTCGGGTGGACTTGTGATGCAATAACTCATCCTCTGCTGACTGTCATTCCTGTTAGTGTTTGTTTCTTTTATTATTTTTTGCACAAGTAAGTTGTTGCTTTTCTAAGTGTCTTTAAATTACTATGTAAAATTATGCGGTTTGTGGGTACACTGTGTTGATAGCTTTCATGTTATATGCAAGTGGTTGATATTTTCTGTCCATGTCATTCGTATTTGCTACAGTGTACTGTTAACACATGTCTCCTCTTTTTGTTAGTTACCATAGTTTAACACTTTGACGTCCGGGTTAACTCAAGCGGTTCACAAAAACAGCTGGATCGCACGTGGCTTTGCGCGAGAATATCTCCGCTCTGGTTAGTGTTACCGACGGACCTGGTCGAAGTGTCAAGAGAAGCGGAAAGTCTTGTAGTTTGCACTCGAAAAAGATTTTTTGGTGGGGGGTGTGGTTTTTTTGCAAGTGACGCCGATAGTGGAGGACTTTTTGGCCACCTTGGCCAACTTCACCTGGCCTGGAAACTAGGCTACAATCTATCTGAGTCTTTTAATACTTTGGTTGACCTGCTGGGGTTTCGGGTTCAAAGTTATGATCTAAGTTAATAAAAAATTTTGACTAATTAGTTAATTAGATAATTAATTTGTTTGTTTAAGATCATAACTTTTGAACCAGAAACGCTAGAAAGTTGATCAAAGGCTCAAAAGACTCAGACTTGAGCCTAGTTTCCAATGAAAATTTCAGCGAAATACTTTGGCCTAGCAGTTGGGTCCTAGGCCAAGCAACATGAGCCAAAATGGCCCCAAAACTACTTCACTGACATCACTCACAAAAAAATCCGCAACCCCCAACCAAAAATTTTTTTTCAAGTGCGGACTTACCAAAGGGTTTGAACAGCTCTCTAGCGCAATCGGCGGAGGAGCTAGGGTGTTGGTAAGGCAACTGACAACTGCTGGTTTTAGGCCGATTTCAAAGTACGAATATATCGTACCCCGGCTCTCAAAGTGTTAAGATTTAAGTTAATTGAAACCTTGAAGAGGTGTGATGCTGGCTTTTGTTTTCGGTCATGGACTGAAATGCTTTTGAAATGTCCAAAAACAGTTAAGTCACTTTGGTTAGAATGTCTGAAAATACAGGCTAATGAACACTGTTACAGCGAGTTTTGAAATATCTGGTAGACAAATGACTGAAATGTCTTGTAGTGATCAAAATGTCTCAGCAAAAAAATTACTGAAATGTCTCATTGAAAAAATCAGGTTTGAGCTTTGTTATTCTCTACACTAAGTATATGGAAGCATGTTAATCATATTGTGGCACCCAGACTATTATGCTTGTCATGCATTTAAAATTGTTCATACAGTCAAATAGCATACCGTGCAATGGAACACTGCATGCCTTAAAATGGTTGTTGCCGTTATATTGTTTGATATTTAATGGATTGTTTCTTTGCAAGGCTTTTCAATTATTACTGAATTAGGGGGTTCATGCTAGTTCTGCAAACAGTTGTGGTGTTGAGTAATGTAGTGAGGGCATGTTTATAGGCTGTAGTGGTATTGCGCCTGGCTATTGGATAACAAGATTCACCTGCATTGTTTTTAGCAATGGCATGAACAACTGACCAAATGAACCTCCTTTTATTATATAGTTTTGCACTCTGTATTCCTCTGTGGAGGGTCATGGGGACATCAGCTCTAGGATGAAACAAGATACCTCACAGTTTTTAGCAACCTTTATGGGTTCGTTGTCTCCATACCAAGACGAGACCAAGTCAGGTCAAAGATGTAATCATGCCACCTGGTCCTTGGTTGACCTCTGCCCTGAGTTGTTTTCCCATGCATGTTGCCATCAGGACTTAATTTGTCAATTTTTCCTGGAGCATTCTGCTCATGTAGCCAAAAAACATCATAGCTGAGATCTCTCTATTCAAAGGAGAAATGACTCAACGTTCACGGCTTTATAAATTCACAGCAGCACACTTTTGTCATGAAATACCACACTGTGAACTCTTCACAAAAATCCCATCTCTGCTGCTTGCACTTGAAATAACACTTGTTTAGTCATTGTTGTGGCAGCTAGCCTTTAATTGTGAGCCGTGGGGGAGCTAGTCTGCAGAACTTTGAGAAACACGCCTTGACAATGTTTTGCCTAGAACCTGACCCTTACAAAACTGCGCATCAACTGAACTGTAGTCTCTTGTTCCCTACAGCAATGGCAAACGGAATCGAAAGCACTCAGGCCAATTCCTTGTTATCAAATACAACAAACTTCAGCAGCGATTGATCATCAACACGGTTTCTGAAACACAACTGAAACAAACCAAAAGCATTCTGCCAGCGCGGCTATCTGAGCAAGGCAGTCCATTAATATTAGACTTTAAGGCGGCGTTCAACGAGTGAATCACACTCCTTGAACGTAGAGAGTTTTACGTATTAAAATATTCATCACCGGATGCACAGCTTGAACCGGTCAAACAAAGGTTCAGACATGTGGTTGCTGCGTGCCGTTACAGTCATTGCCTAAGATTCAATCATAAGTGAGGATTGAACGAAGATCAATATGAAAACTGCTGACTTTGCACTGTTTTAAAACTTTCATTTTGTGACCAGAGTGGCAAAGCTCATGCAGAACTGTCTTGTTTTTCCCTCCATCACTTATGAATATACCACCCCAAGGTAGTAGAATTTCTTGACTTGCTGTAATCCTGCTTACTTGCAGTGTGCACTGGCTTGGGTTTTTGGAGAGACACAATACCTCAGTTTTCTAGCTTTTTCATTCTAGCTTTATTGCATGCAGCTGAAATACAATCAACAAAATAGATGTTTTTCAAAATTCTAATTAATGTAATTTGCATACCAAAGAATGACTTTTGTGTATTTTAACTTACTTAACAACTAATGATATAGCAATGAAAAGATTGACCGCCATTTAAAACGTTTGTGTTATTCATGACCATCAGGTGCTCTGATCAATTTTATTTTTATCACATGTTTAGGAGATAGCTGCTTGTGTAGGTTTAGTTGTATTTGATTTCCTTGTGAGAATAAGTACATATTTCAGTTAAAAATTTTAGTACAGTTATTTACTCGAAACATAAGATTTTGTCATGTCACCCATAAATTTCAATGTTTGAATGCTATCATGTGTCTTTGCACATATCTTCTTCATGTTCAACTCCTGCATTGGCCAAGCTCTCTAATATTCCAAAGTGAAATGCTTGTGATTTGTTATGTCAAGTTGTTTTAAGTTAATTTGAAATATGTGACTTCTACAAAGTGTGCACTAAATTTATATTTAACTTGGTGCAGATACTTTTGGAACATGTGTGCCCAGACTGTACTTGCAAAAGTGAAGCAACATCACAAAGTGTCATATGAGCACATGTCTAAAGCTTTGAAAATTGATGAAGATACGCTAGGTATATGGTATTATATATGTATAGTTTTTGCAAACTAATAGTTTCTCATCAGCCCTTTTTCCAGGTAAGTAGTATGGGACAATATTTTCAACTTTTTTTGTGAGCAAAATCTTTCCCCATGCAGTGATACTTAATCAATGGTGAAACCTGTGTTTTTACCACTAGTGTTGCAAGAGGGATTTCTTGTCTAGTAGTAAAAGAGTGATTTCCAGATCTGGAAATTTTTTGTGATCAGGATGAAAAGCTCTTTAATCTTGCTAAGTTTCATCAAAATTCAAGAGGGTGGGTTAAATGGCCTGGATCAACTGACATGGAATGACCCAGATGGTACACAAGCAGCTTTCAGGTGGAAGCTGCTTGCATAACGTCACAATGTGAAGTGAAATGTTGCTACAGAATTTTGTTGAAAGTAGGGAATTTTGAAAGTAAATATAGAAACACTTTAGATGGACTCAGAACTGTCCCCAGAGAGTTTTCACTAGGAAGGCTTTACGTTTGTGCAAGGGGGCTTGACATTCTAAAATTTGACAAACTCAACTGATTTATAGTGTTTCATACTTAAATTTGGGGGCATTGTAGCACGGAGTCAGTTTAATTATCAATCTTTGATATTATTACAACAATTTGTCAGTGAGTTTAGTAAAGATGTTCTAATTTCTGAGCTTGTGTTCTGGTTTATTCTTGAGTTTGTTGGCTTTCTCTGCTCTTACTTTAGCTTTTCAAGTTTTCACCCGTTAAGAATGCTTGCAAATTTCAGGACAGAGGATGCATAATTTTACGTGACATTGAGTTCCTGTTAAAAAAAATTTTACGTGAAATTGATTTCCTGTTAGAAAAAAATTTCCGACAGCGACCTTGCTTACCCCCATTGTGGAGAGTGCATGAACTACCTGTATTTGTACTATGCAAATGGCTATGTTCCACTTGTGAGCTGTGTCTTGCTTAAACTTCCAGGTGACAAGAACGATGCTATGCAGTGGTATCAGAAAGGAATCCATGAGCTGGAAAGTGGACTTGCTGTTCAGTCCATGGGAGCATCACCCGAAGACAAAGAGAAGATAATAAGGCTTCAGGCGAAAATGCAACGCAATCTCGAGATGGCGAAAGAAAGACTTGCAGTTTTGCGTCAGTGCTGTTGCTTGTTAGGTTTATGGTTATGTTCTGTTTTTGTCGATCTGCTGACTACCAACAATTTAAAATTGGTTACATGGTTTGTTTTGGATTGCGTTTTTGTCATCTTTTCTGTATGTTTGTTTGTCCGCTGTGCATGTTTGATGAATTGTTCTGAGGACCTGATTCTATCAAAGTAATTGAATCACCAGACATGGGCAGGTTTAAGAAGAGTTCAATAGGAAAGTGGTTGTGTCGATAAGGATAAACTTTATCTTTTTTAGTTGCGGACATCACTGACAAATAGTTGCTTTCTGTTGCAAATTGAAACAGTTTGCAGTGCCTTGGAGAAGGTTGGCGAAACCGTTTGTTGTGGCTCAATCTACATTTTATTTGACATAGATGGTGAAAGACAAGCAGCGACGTCGTCGAGATCGAAATCTCCACCTTCGCGAGCATTCGGCAACGCCTCGTCGAATGGGGGTGAGCCTTGGAGCCCATGGGACGTTTTAAAGTTCATTGCATTCAACAAAAGTATATAGAGTCACTAAGCACGCCCCCCGCAAGCTTTATTTCTGCTTAAACTTTTTTTTTGCTGACAAGAAGATTTGGAACCCAGTGAAAATCAAGCATTTCAAGTTACTTTGCGACAAATAGCCACAGGTTGTAGTCTGAAACCTGGCGAACATGGTAAACCTTCATCGTAAAATTGTAGCGGTGAACAGTTCTCTGCTTCGTAGTTTGTGCTTTGTGATATACTACCCGTGAGTTGCATCAGTACTTCACATGAAACGTTCTTTCGCGAACGTTTCCAAAACATTGAAAAGCTCGTTCGTCAAAATTAATCTCGTTGTATCATCGAATAATGTGCAACTAAAGACAAATGCCATCGTGACGTTTACTTGCAGACTGCACTTATCTTTTCAGAAGTATGCCATAGAAGTTTTGTATTTTTTCGGCTATAATTACAATTGGTTGGTTGAGGTTTGCGTAGATAAGTGTGACGTGCCGCTCACCCACTCTATCTAGTTATAACTAACAACGGGCGGCTCGGGCAGCAGGCAACTAGAGCCCCTCCAGCATTAGGTGGCAATACGTTCTGTCCGCTAAGGCTAAGAGCATTTGAAGGCTTTATGTGTAAGCTCACCAGGTTGACTGGCTTCAACTGAAACGACGTTTAAACTGAGCATGTTTTTGCGTACGAATAAAAGTTCGGTTTCGCAACGGAAATGCTTCGTTTGGAGCTGAGAGTGCTGTTGATTTGCGACTGAGGTTTTCAAATGGATAACAAGGCTCCTGACGTTTCCGTTCTTGTGATTTTCGTCTGTATTCTGCAAATTGTACGGGACATTCATGCGCGCTTCGTGGGTTGAGTAACTGAACCTCGTTGACATTGCCTTTTTCGCACTTGCTGCACCTTTGGTTGTAGTTTTGTTTTAAAGGAGAAGTATAAGAAAAAAGAAAATAATGCCCTTGCTTAAACAATTCAATGGCTCATACGTACCTCACCAGGCTCATGAAGCATCGTTGTTTTTACTTTTTACCAACCCTGCGTCGACGTTTCATATTTTCGAAAAAGTTGTTCCGAATACGTAAGGTGTAACTGTTGTTTTCGTTAATTTTTTACAAGGGGTTGTTCTTATTTTGGTTCTAGAATAATGTCGCTCGCCGTCCGCTTTGCGTTTTGGCCACGTCCATAAGACTGGAGGTGATCAGTGGTTGGGGGGGAAACGAATTTTACGGTTAAAATCGTGCTTTTCGGTGTGAAAAACGTCGACTTAGGTCGAAAAAAGAGGATCGACTTCGGTCAGATGAAACGCTTTCACAAGCAACCCTTGCGTTCGTATTGCGCTGAAACAAATCAGACCGCAGCTGTTATTCACACCGTACGACGAAA
>Ga0210059_1015076_pt1 | contig 11335 bp, 5 predicted proteins | sample Ectturendosymbi2_FD_188042 | JGI IMG/M metagenome (GOLD analysis project Ga0210059, IMG submission 188042) | Ecteinascidia turbinata endosymbiont from Florida, USA - Sample 2 (SPAdes) (version 2) | ecosystem: Host-associated > Tunicates > Ascidians > Unclassified | place: Key West, Florida... | reverse complement strand
GGCGTTAGTTCTCTTTAAAATTACGGCAAAATATTTATTTTCAAAATACCGGCTTTGGGCAATGATTTTCAAAATACCGGCCTTTTACCAGTCTCTGCTAAATTAGAAGTAAAATACCGGCCAGGCTGGTGAAATACCCGCCATCTGTCAACCCTACATCCCACGCCCACCCCGCACCAAGTTCAACCCGCACCCACAGCACACCCACATGTAAAGCAATGCGGGTTCCCGCACCCAAATATTTTGCGCACCCAAATACGCAAAGCAGTGCGGGTTCCCGCACCAAAATAACTGCTAGAGTTATTCTGTCATTAGCTGAAAACGATTGGTTGAAGTGGTCAAATGATAACTTTGGAAAGCATGTCCTACTTAATTGAACATGACATGTGCAACAGCTCAGTCCCATGCATGGATGATGTTTGTCATGGTTTCACGGCTGGCAAGCAGTTAGCAGCCAGAGACGAAGAGTCTGTGAAATTTTTCAGTCCGAGTCTGATCATATAAAATTGAATCCGATCCAGTCCTGATCCGCAAAATATTTAAAAATCATCAGTCCGATCCAGTCCTGATCTGCCAATGTAAAACCATGCATTTTTATTTGGCCTCATGAGGCACAATAACTACTGGAGCTATTTTGCCTTTAGCCAAATATGATTGGTTAATGGCAAAATAGTTCCAGCAGTGCTTTTGCCTCATGCAGCAAAATAGACACAGCCTTTTGGCATTTCCTAAATTTAATAAGGAAGTGTCTATTAGGCATCAGAGGGGAAAGCATTGCTCGAGTTATTTTGCCATGAGGACAATCCGATTGCTTGGATTGGTCAAGTCACAAGTACGATACACATGGATTAGTGTAAGGTCCTTGTTACATGACCTAAAACCCTAAACCTAAAACCTAAACCCAAAATTCAAACCTAAACCAAAACCTTAAAATTGAACCTAAACCCGAAACCTATTTCGTAAATCTAAACCCCAAATGTAAACCCTAAATCGAAACTAAACATACACCCTAAACGTAAACCTTGAACTTTATGAAAAAGTACATTCAAAGCATTCCTATCAAAGGTGTAACCTCTACAAGCAAAGCCAAAGGAAATGCTGAAAGCAGGACCAACGAACAATTGCACAGCAGTCATAGACACTAACCACTCAACTATGTTCACGTTGCTACTAGACCTCAACGTTATATTTTTTTTGTTTGTTTGTGAGCAGACACGGAGTCCACAGTACGAGCACACACACTCTGCAGAACGCAGGTTGATACAAACAGACAAAACAGAATGTAGTACAAGGCATTGAAGCCAGCGGAATCACAGGGTTACAGACACTTTTTGCAACTGCATTGAAGACAGAACCATAGGGTAACAGACACATTCTTAACATTATTGTTAGCTAACACATAACAGTGGCGTAGCCAGCCCAAAACTTTTTTATATGTGAACAAAGGTGGATACAGTTCGAAATGCAAAATAGTCCCAGCAGAGTTTTTGCATTTGATGGCAAAATATACATTACCGTTTAGCAAACCTGTGAAATTGGATCACAACAAAAATGTTTGATATTTTCAGAAAAATCACATTAAAACAAAAAAAAAAATTCTCAGTCCGATCCAGTCCTGATCTGGCAAAAAGTGGCTTCAGTCCTGATCCAGTCCTGATCCGTGCTCATCTCTGTTAGTAGCTTCTTGTTTGCATGAAGTCAGTGGTTCCCAAGCTTTTTCTGATCACGTACCATTTGTGGTTCCCGTACTGTTAGCACGTACCACCTTGTACCAGGAAAAGTCAATGTGCCAAATATCATTCGATCAAAAGTTTGGAAACAGCTTCGACATGAAAAAAATGGCTACAAGAATTTTTGTGGCCATTTTCAAAGCCAACAAGGGAAGTACACAAAACCTCAGGAATTTATTAACAAAATCCGATCAATAAAAATTATAGCTGTGAATATAATTTTTGTCTAGAAAAAGTAGGCCTATTCGTGCACCACCTTGAAAGTCTTCGCGTATCACTGGTACGCGTACCACAGTTTGGGAACCACTGCATTAAGTGAACTGCAGGCTAAACCCTAACGCTAAACACTGAACCACTAAATCTTGACCATGAGCCCTGATCCTAAACCCTAACCATAAACTCTTAAACCCCAATAAATTGTCTCTGCGTATTGTACTTGCCACATGACCACTTCAACCAATTGTTAGGGTTTAGGATTCAAATGCCTTCAAATGAAGGCAAAATAGTCCCAGCAAAGGTTTTGCCTCATGAAGCAGAATAGACACTACCTGAATCCGTTGTGCCACTTTGGGCCCTGTCATGCTTACATACAGGAAGTTGACATATCTTGCAAGCTTGACATATCGCGTAACCTAAGGAGTTTTCCGAGTCAATTGCATTAAAAAGCAAGATGAAGTTTTGCCACACAGTCCCATTGCCACAGGGGGACTTTGGTGGTCTTAGCCCCTCCGAAACAAAGCTCCAATCCCCCAAATTGAAATACGAAGCATTATAAAACAGTAATATTTGTTCAAATTTCAGAATGTCATGCCCCACTGCACTAATGTAAAGCCTCCCTTTGGAAGACTTTCTGATGAGGTTCTGTTGCCACACCAAGCTTTAGATTAGCCATTTCTTTGGTAACAATGGTTAGATTTTAACGCCATCCATGAGTTCACATTCATAATTTTATTCATTAATCCTGCCCTTATTGCACTTTAACCAAACCTAACAATATAGCAGTGCTAGTCTATAAACCAAAACAGCGTTCAAAACAATACACTGGCCTAAAATATGTGATTTATACTGAAATGACTGACTAAAAGTTCAGTCCAACAACAAAGTCAATGTCACCAAACAGCAATTTTGCAGATCATGCTTATGAAAGAAAAAAGCTATCTGGCCTGATATCATCCAACAACCAGTCAGTGCAGGCTCGCGTAGAATAGGTGTGAAGACTGCAAGGCCCGGTGTACACTATCGACGACATTAAAAGAGTAGGAGTGCTCTAGCTAGTCTAGACCAGCACTTTTCAACCGGTGTGCACGGTGCACCCTTGGGTGAATCAAAAATATGCGTGTGGTGCACCACTACGAAATGGGTTCATAAGCGTGCATCACAAACTTGTCACACATAAAATAAACAGATACTTTTAACAAAAACTTTGTTAGCAAAAATGAACCATTAATCAGCCAATGACTTTCAGGATTTAACCTATACTTTGCACATCCTCCAAAGTGTGGTGCGTAAGCATCAGATCATGTCAAGCTAATTGTTGTAAGTAGTTGCTTACTTGTGATTCATAAGCAGCAGACAATGAACCATCATCAATTAAATTATGTAGCTGAGTTACTGAATTAGCAGGGTACTTGCTTATTTAGGCCAGGGTATTTACAGACATGGGTGCAATTAGGTGGGACGTATCAGTGAATGGGGTGCATGGGCTTAAGTAAATAGGGCGCATGAGTTCATCAAAACATCTTTAAGGGTGCAGCATAACGAAAAAGATAGAAGAGCACTGGTCTAGACCACAGATCACAGTAGGCCTACACTAGCTAGCCTTAGTCCAGGTACGCAGCAAACAACGTCCTTATACTGAAAGAGCCTTATCTTGCCACACCAGGAACAGATTCATGTTGACTAACTTGGCGTGTCCAATTAGCAGATTACGAGGGGAATGAGACTACACTATGGTACAGAGATTACATCATAGACAAACTGGGAGTCATGGCACAGAAGGCAGAAAAGATGCTTCTGAAAATAATAAATGAATGATTGTGCAATGTGCAACTTTTTCCAAAAGTCTGAATCCTCGAAATATCGAAAGCGTTTCGGATATCCCGTTTTCGTTGAAAGCAGTTTTTGTATATCCGTATCCGGTTGCAAACTCACTATCCTGCCGGATATCCAACCGGCAAACCGAATAGCAGAGATGAGCACGGATCAGGACTGGAACGGGTTGCAAGTTTTTTGAAGATTGGCAGATCAGGACTGGATCGGACTGAGAAAATTTTTGTTGTTTTAATGTGATTATTCTAAAAATAAATCAAAATTTTAGTTGTGATCTGATTTCACAGGTTTGCTAAATGGTAATGTATATTTTGCTATCAATTGCAAAAACTCTCCTGGAACTATTTTGCAATTCGAACTGTATCCATTTTTGTTCACATATAACGTCGAGTTCTAGTAGCAACCTAAATATAGTTGAGTGGTTAGCAGTGTTGAACATGATCCGGTTTCCGGATCGCGATCCAACCGGATTCTGCAATTCAGAACAGGATCCGGATTGGACTGAATTTAAAAAAACAAACAACCGGATCAGATATGGATATCCAAACTGCATTGATCACTGCAGTATAATGCTTAATCAGAGTTTTTTCGGATATAAACCGGTTTGGATCAAATATCTGGACAGGTCTACCGGATTGGGATCGGACTGTATTACTCAATGAAAATTTTGGACTGGATTAGGATTGCAAAAATCTCCAATTTGTTCAACATTAGTGGTTAGGGCCTATGCCTGCTTTGTGATTGTTAATTGGCTCTGCTCTCACCATTTCCTTTGGGTCAGCTACCCTAGCTTGTAGAGGTTACACTTTTGATAGGAGTGCTTTTAATGTACTTTTTCAAAAAGTTTAGGGTTTACGTTTAGGGTTTACTTTTCGGGTTTAGGTTTACTGATTAGGTTTCGGGTTTAGGCTTTAGGTTCAACTTTTAGGTTTAGGTTTGGAGTTTAGGTTTGAATTTTGGGTTTAGGTTTAAGTTTTGGGTTTAGGTTTTGGGTTTAGGTTTTGGGATGAGATTTTGGGTTTAGGTTTAGGGTTTTAGGTCATGTAACAATTAAGGACCTTACGCTATTCCAAGTGTATCATCCTTGTCACTTGACCAATCCATGCAATCGGATTCTCCTAATGGCAAAATATCTCCAGCTGTGCTCTTCCTTCTAATGCGAAATAGACACTTCCTTGTTAAATTTTGGAAATGCCAAAAGGCTGTGTCTATTATGCCTCATGAGACAAAAGCACTGCTGGAACTATTCTGCCTTCAATGAATCGTATTTCGCTAAATGCAAAATGGCTACAGCAGTTCTTTTGCCCCATGAGGTAAAAGAAAAATGAATGATTTTACATTGGCGGATCAGGACTGGATCGGATTCAATTTTATCGGATCAGGACTGGACTCGGACTGAAAAATTTCACAGTCCGCTCATATCTGCCAGATGGTGATCATCTCCGATAGCCACCTGTTTGTTCAAATTTTAAGTTTGAATTCCTTTCGGAAACACTGTTCGAAAATGACGCTCACGCTTTTCGCGCGTGTTATTTGCGCTTCGGTCGTTGAATACAGTGTGGCTGACTGTGTCTGCACCGTTTGTGTGGTGATGATTTACTGCGCACTTTGATGGTAACTGTGTCCGTATCAGCCATAACGGGACGCTTGAGAAGTACTGAAAACATGGTGCGATTTCGTAAACGATTCTCGATTGTCATCAACTAGCCTGAATTGACTCATTTTTTTCATTTTTGATACGCTGGTGAGGTGTAGTACTAGCCTAGCTACTAGTGTTTTATGTACAGTCAGTGGGTGGGATTCAATTGGCAGTCTTTTGCCGCCAAGATGGCAGCAGCAAAAGGCTTGGTAGAAACGAAATAAATGTAACTAAAAGATAAACCTACAACCTTAACCTAACCCTAAGTAACCTAGTAGTTACCCTAACGCTAAGCTAACCTAATATGCTAAGGTAACACTAACCTAACACTAAAGTGACTAAGCTAATGCTAACCCTAATCCTAAGCTAACCTAACAACACAACCCCTAAATGTAACACCTAAGCAGAGCCTGAATAAAAGCAAAAAAAACAAAACGAAAGTTGGCAAGGTGAGAGTCGAACCAAAAACCATTGGCATAGCAGCCATAACTAACACTTAACCATTACACCACGAGCAGGACACTGACAGCGTTTTCCTGACAAAGTGACCTTTTTCTTTGTAATGCGTCATGCGACGAGACCGAATGTTCGACTATCGGCACAAAATAGCTCCAGCCGATGTGTTGCCACCAGAATATCGCCGGTAAAATAGACACTACCTTCCTTGGCAGAAACGTATGTAAAAGGTAAACCTAACTTTAACAGTTAAACCCTAACTGTAGCCTTAACACTAATCTAATGCTAACCCCTAACCTAAACTGAAAGTTTGTAAGGTTTTCAGGATAACACTAAGACTAATTAGAGGACCGGCGGGCTGTGTTTCCAAATGAAAAATGTTAATTTGTGAAGGGCTGGACAGAAGGGCGGGCCAGCGGCTACACAAAAGGGCGGTCTAGGGCTGCAAAAAAGGGTAGGCCGTCGCGCTGTGGAAAGGGGCAACCTTCCGGCCTGTCCTTTTCTGCAGCCCACCTTAAATGTGAAGCTCACTGCCCGCCTTATTGCGCAGCCTGGCCTTCTGTGCAGCCTGCCAGCTCACTGAAAATTCATGTTTTTCATTTGGAAACACGGCCCTCCGCTTAGTGTTATCCGGTTTTCAAAAAAGAAGAAACACTGGTCCCATGAATTGAAATGTGCAAGCACTGAACCAGTCGCCATTGCAAAAACATATGTCGCCAAGGTGAGAGGCAAACCGAAAACCGGCATTTGGCACAGCAGACCTGAAGTGCATCTGCTACACCATTAGGACACTGCCACTTGAGTGACAGACTGACTGCTTTATTCGAACTGAGGCGATGCGGTCGAATAAGTTTTGAAATAAGAAGACTCATGGGTGGTTCTGTAGCTGCTTCCAATTTGGAACCCTTGACTTGGACTTAGTAAGCCAACATCTGGTTCTCAGGATTAAAACATTTCAAGACTATTCCTCGAATCCCATCATCATTGATTGGCTAAGTAGTTAGTACATTACAGTAGTTGGTTTGCTGTGGATCTATCTTTATTGCAGTATAGTCACCGTGGCCCAGTGGACTACTGTAGATCTGTGGTTAAACCTAATGATTTGCTCTTTTTGTTGGTTTAATAAGGAACCTAATAAGGAAGTTTTTAATGTTGCGCTTTTAGTTGGGTGGGTAAACTGATACTAACCTATGAACAGAACATCCATACTGTATTTGGAATCATTATGCCCAATGCTATAGTATGTAGGGTCAGACCACCCAGTTTGCGGATCAGGCTACTCTACTGTGTGGAAATTCAATGAACAAGTAACATATGGACAAAAATTTTAATTAGCAGTGTCTATAAACAACCGTACTGATTTTTCCTTTGAAGGACTAAACCATGTCAAGTGAAATTGCTGACCTCAAGCAAAATATCTGACTTGTTGCAGTGCATGTCAGTTTTTTCTCAGAGTAAAGGATTAAAGTGGTGATTAATTTATTTTAACCCTAAGCCTTGAACTGTAAAATTTAAACCTTAAACTGTAACTAAACTGGGTCATTTCCACATCAACTGTCCCAGCCAGTCAACCCACCATCTCTCAAATTTAGATTTTCCTCAAATTTAGTAAGCAGATAAAACCTTTCATGCTGAGTCTAACAAACTAAATTTTTATGAAATTGGTTAAGTGTTCACAAAGTTATGGACCATACAAAATGACTACTTTTGTAGTCAATTAAGCATACTGACTAGCAAGAAAATCATCAACTACTAAATCATTCTCACTGTAATCATTTGATTGTAAAAACTTGAGGTTGTCTCAAGTATCTTACCTTCACTTGTGAAGAAAAATTTTTAAAAATCCATGCGCTTACCCTAATTTTTGGGTAAAGAAAATGAGTAGTTATCAAAAGTACTCATGCATGACATAAAATTTGAATTGTAATAACTTGACGAGCACACATGCTATTGACATGTGCAATACATCACCTGAAAGCTCGTTGAGACATAAAAATGGATTCTACTTCATAGTTTTAAGAATCTAAAAGTTCTGTTAAAAATACAGTGATTTTTTGTTATTTTACTCTGCTTGTTCGTCATAAGAAATTTTAGGGGTACATGCTCATCTGTTGAAATGCTGAAGGGGTACACAGTCAGAAAAAGGTTTGGGAACCCTTGATTTAGGGGATAGGAGGATAGAGTTAAGGCTAATTTGTTGCAGCTGTATAGGAAATGTACTGCTAGGGGTACATCTATCCCAGGTTTGGAATGGGAACCCCTGTATTACAGCTTCTAAAGTCACATTATGAAAACCAAAAATCGCTCTGGTTTGGACAGTTAAATGTGCACTGAACACTGCATGCTAAAAAATAGCAACCTGGAACTGATTCACACAATAATACTACAGCCTATATATTCAACAACCAAGGAATGTGTACAAATCAAATATTTCCCATGACAAATGACATATAACCTCAACAAGAATATTTTATGAAAATAGCAATGCTTTATTGGACTGCATTAGCATTAGTGAATCACGTAGTGCAGTACATAGAACAGTTGCTACTGTTAATGAAAACTTTACTTCACAGCATGAAATTAAATCATTAAAATTTGGCAGGATGCAACATGCGAATTTCATTGTATGAAACAAATGGAAAATATGAAAACTTAAACAGTATGAAATCACAGTTACATTACTATCACACAACATGTTCCAGCTGCATTTACTTAGTTAATTCTGTTCATGAATATTTCGCAGCAACTGATTCACATTCGTAAAAACAATTTGCAGGTGCACATTGAGTACTACTTCCAATGATAACTTCACAGTATTGAATCAAAGGTACATTATTATGTAAAAAGCAATTGAAAGCTACTTTCACAGGTAATGCTGCGCATGAAAGCATAACAGCAACAAACGGAGCCTTGAAAACTTCACAGCATGAAACAAACTTAAACATGAAAACTTTACAGTATCAACTCACATTTGCAGCTACATTTTAGTTGTTACAGCTCAAACACTTTACAGATAAACAATTTGTTGTTTACAAAAGTTAGGGTTGGTTGGAAAGGTGAGTTGTCACTGATTTTTAAAAATTATAACTCTATCCAATTTTCAATGAGTTTGTTACAATTGTGGTCTGTTGGAACTTACCCAATTGTTTATAATGTATGCAAATCTAAATGTACCTCTTCTAATTTACCCAGATGGTTCCAAATGTACCCAAGCTTGAATGAAGCTGTTTCAATTACCCAAAGTTGATGGAGGCTGTTGGAATTTGCCCAAATGTTTCTAATTGTTTCCAAATTTCAATGTTCAAGCATGTGTATTTTATCCAAATGTGAATGAAGCTTTTTGAAGTTGCCCAAAATTGAACAAGCTGTTTGAAGTTACCCAATACCTAAAATTGAATGAAGCTGTTCAACTAGACATAAATTTGAATGGAGCTATTGCCGTTTGCCCAAAGTTGATTTAGTCTGTTGGAATTACACAAATTTTTGAAATTTGTGGAAATATCTCTAATTTTGCCCAAATTTGAATGAAGTTGTTCTAATTTGCTCAAATTTGATTGGGATTGTTAAAATAAATCCAAATGATTCTATTTTTATCCAAATTTGAAAAAACTCCTACAGTTCACCTAGACCAGTATTTCCCAAACTGTGTGCCGCAGCATACTGGTGTGCCGCTAAAGTTTTATGTTTTGACAAAACCTTACGCTGCAAATCTTTTTGGTCTGCGTTGCATTGCTTTGGGTTTTAACTTTTCATGTTAAGTTAGGCTATTTGTTTCACTATTGCTCACGCACTTTTCAGAAACAACAAAACCTAATATCCTTAAACGGTTATAGTGACTTCACAATTGTAAGAATGGGCAGAATTTTTTGATTTCATAAATAGTGTGCCGCAGCCAAATTCAGAATGTATTTTAGTGTGCTGTAACATAAAAAAGTTTGAAAAACTCTGTCCTAGACATTTCTAAATGTACTCAAATTTCAATGGAGGTTTCTGTATAGCACAACTTTGAATAAGACTGAAGTTGCCAATAATTGAATGAAGCTGTTGTAAATTGCTAAAATTTGATTTGGCTAATGGGCTTTTCCCAAATGTTTACAGCTCATGTACATGCTTTTAATTTCACCCAAATTTGAATAAAGCTTTTCTCATTTCCCAGATTTAATTGAAGCTGTTAGACCACACCCAAATGTTTGTAATTATACCTAAAAAACTTGAATGAAATTTTTCAATTGGCTCAAATTTGATGAAGGCTGTTAGAAATAACATGATTCCAGTTCACTTAGAAGCTGTACTTATTTTGTCATCAGAAACAAAAAAATGGCAAAATAATCTCAGCAGAGCTGTTGCTGTTTATGGCAAAATAGATACTACCTTACTTAAATGTGAATGTAGCTGTATAATTTGCACAAGTGTTGAAAATATTTTCCTGAATAATTGCCAATTGGCCAGCTTTGGGGATGTGACCACATCTCTATGCTGTACGCTTATGAACTCATTAAACCAGTGTTTCTCAACCCCGAGTCCGTGGACTCATTTGAGTCCGCAGAAGGCTCTGGCTGAGTCCGCAAGCACCATGGGCAAGCAAGTTTGCTGTAATGCCCTCAGACAACAATAACTTTGTTGTTTCACATCACATTTATACTTTTGAGGTAGTGTGGTCAGTAGCGTAAGCTTAAAGTTGTTATCTAAAGTGCAGTTTGTTTTTGCTGTCTTTGTTTATAACTGCTGAACGAAAGTAGGCGTTTGCGTATAGTGACAACTACTTGAAACTTGGATTTACTTCAGTCATGGTAAACTGTAAAATCCAGCCACAGTTCGTGTTATGCTTAGAATTCCTAGAAGTCCTTGCTCACGGATCTCTCAAAGAAGCTTAACCATCAAGTAAATGCATGTAAAATACATTGGCGAAATCCTTGAGCTTTTTAAAGAGAAAAAAACACCAGGTAACGTGAAGTCTTTATCTTCCTACTTCAGGAGTAAAAACTTACTCCCATAGTAAAGCAGTGCGTGTTTCTTTTACTCTTTCTTGGAAAAATGCAGGAGCAAAAGCGCCTCGTACAGCAGGAGAGAGCTTGGTCAAACCAGCAGCCATGAAAATAGCCAGGATAATGTGCAGTGAGGCCGCAGCTCAGGGGTGTGCAACCAAGCAGCAGTGCCGTGCCAAATTAACATGCAACCACATTGGTCCACGGGCCACAACTGCATGTGTCAAGCTCTGCTGCTGGCTAGACAAATCGCACCTACTGAAGATTGGCAATACTCTTAACCCGCGTTTTCTGTGTGTTTGTTTGATTAAATCGCTATTCTTTCACAAGGTGTGGACAGCACAGCGGTTCAGGTTTAGTCAAAGTTGCGGTTGGGCGCTGAGCCTGATAAGAGTTATGTCGATATTTCCTTAGTTAAAACTAGATGGGCTTTTCTAACGTAACCAGGCACCAGTGAAGCCTCGCGCCGGGCCACG
>Ga0210059_1015075_pt1 | contig 11335 bp, 4 predicted proteins | sample Ectturendosymbi2_FD_188042 | JGI IMG/M metagenome (GOLD analysis project Ga0210059, IMG submission 188042) | Ecteinascidia turbinata endosymbiont from Florida, USA - Sample 2 (SPAdes) (version 2) | ecosystem: Host-associated > Tunicates > Ascidians > Unclassified | place: Key West, Florida... | reverse complement strand
CTTATTGAGAGTAATGATTAGAGCTCGACCGATGTATCGGCACACCGATATATATATCGGCTGATATGACGATGTTGTAGATGTATCGTATCGGCAAAATTCCACCAATATATATCGGCAATATTTGCTCACAAAAATGTTGCCCTGTTGCTCTGCATGTAAACCCAAGTTGCTACTTCGTCTCTGACCCTGATTGATTAACGCATTAACGCGACCCTGATTGACAAATGCTCTGTCCTGTTCCTAGTGCACAGAGTCTTCACGCATACAGACCGTTGTGCAACAGTCCCGACAAAACGCTCTGTGACGTAACATTCGCTCGCAGGTTTGGCGTGGCAAGCAGATGATTGCTCAATGCCTGCAAAGTGCGAACAAATTAGGTTACGTGCTTTTGTATTGGTTGGTTGTGTTACCAAGGTCTCTCTAGGCTAGACAGTCTTGCGTTCAGTGTGCATCAAAAAAGTGCTTACGTCACAGTGAGCAGGACTCAGGTTTGCGCAGAATTTCATGTTGTATGCTTCATCGCAGTGATGTGATGGTTTCTATGCGTCGTGCATTTTTTTACTTATGACATCTGAGTGTAGGCACATATGTCTACACAAGGAGTAAACCCACTTATACACAACACATGTTTGCTGTTTGTGCATTTTTTTATTTAGAGTTCAACTATTGTGAGTCCTAGAAATTGCTGTGGACTGCAGTAGGCACAATGGATCAAAACATCCTTTTAGTCAAACACAGCTGGTTGAAATGGTCATGTGACAAGTACAATGCGTAAAGAAACAAAGGTTTAGGTTTAGCCTACAGTTCACACAATGCAAGGAAGAAGCTGCTAACTTGCCAGCACTGAAAGCATAACATTACTTGCCTATCAGACTGACCCATTTACAGATGTCACAGTGAACTGAGACAGTAAACCTGTCCAAACTTGTCACATGACTAGTTCAGCCTATCATGTTCGGCTGGCGGCAACATAGTTCTTGGAAGACAGGTAGCTCCTGCAGGCTGGATAATGCCGAACAACTGACATGAGCTTGTTGGCAATAGATGGATGTATAGTGATCTACCCAACCTTCCAGTTGGGCACAGCTGTTAACCAGGAGTGCCCCGTCAGCTGCAAGTGAAGGGGACACTTTCTTCGGAATTTGGCCGATGGCTTCCCGTATTCCACTGTAAAGTCCGTGAAGGTCACCGCAGTCTGCAGATTGTTGTATGTGTGTGCTCAGGTATTCCCAGAAGCATCAGACTACAAAGTGAGTGAGACATTGAACGGTGCACTCTGCAACCTGTAACTCCTTGTTAGCGGAGCGGCTGTTTCTTACTGTTACTTTCAATCTGGCTGATCCTTGGGCTGCAACGCTGGGCAGAAGACCCACGTTGTCGCAAAACCAGTCAGGCTGCACTTTTGATCGGTGACCGTAGGCCTTACCAATGCCTTAGCTCCTCAACCGATTGCACTAGAGAGCTGTTCAATGGCTCAAACGGATCGGACAGTCTAGTAGATTGCACTCGAAAAATTTTTTTGGTTGGGGGTTGCAGATTTTTTGTGACTGACGTCATAAGTGAAGTAGTTTTGGGGTCATTTTGGCTCATGTTGCCTGGCCTAGGGCCCAACCGCTAGGCCAAAGTATTTCGCTGAAGTTTTCATTGGAAACTAGGCTCGAGTCCGAGTCTTTTTGAGCCTTTGATAGACTTTCTGGCGTTTCTGGTTCAAAAGTTATGATCTAAAATAAACAAATTAATTAATCTAATTAGCTAATTAGTCAAATATTTTTACTAACTTACATCATAACTTTTGAACCCGAAACTCCAGCAGGTCATCCAAAATATCAAAAGACTCGGATTGTGGCCTAGTTTCCAGTAAACACTTCAGCGAAATACTACCACCTAACGGTTGGCGCCCAGGGCCAGGCCCAAGTGGGCCAAGGTGGCCTAAAAGCCCTTTACTTATGATGTCACTCGCAAAAAAACTACACGCCCCAAGCAAAAAATTTTTTTCACGTGCAGACTAGAAGACTTGCCACGTCTTTTGACGCATCGACCAGGTCCGTAACCCATACAGGAGCGGAGATATTCCTGCGCAAAGCCACGTGCGTTTAGGCATTTTTTTTTGAAAATCCCCGAAAACAGCCAAATGCCAAAGTCTTAAGGACATTTTATGATCATATTGTAATCAGTTTACTTTTTTGCAACACTAGAGAAACAACCTACCAAACAAGATTTTGGAATATCACTGTTATCTGCTTTATGCCCACTTCACACAAAAAGAACAAAAATTGCATGTAACCCAACCACTCTTAGTAAAGCTTGCAACTAACATGGTTATGGATTAAAAAATTTCAATTTTAGCTACTTTTTATTGAAAATTCATATAAACTGTGGTGGGTAAGCATTTTTACCAATGCCAAATTGCAAGAACGAACAAAAGTTGAAATAACATTCAAATAACTTTTAGTTTTTAAGCAGTACATTTTTTAAAGCTGAAAACAAAAGTTAAGCTTTTTGAAAGCTAAAAACAAAATTTAACTTTCAAAAACAAGCATATTTCAATAATTTTTAGCTTTCAAACATTGAAAGACTAAGTGCATGCAAAAAAAACAAATGCAGCTGTAAATACGTAGCTTATATTTTGCTAGCACTGCATAGCATTAACAAGTCATGAACCATCACAGTGCAACATTTTTTTAATTTTTATCCATTACAATCTGCATTGAGAATTATATTCACAAAATTTAAGTAATCACTTCTCAATTTTTGACAAGAGTTATTAAAAGTGTTTATCAATACAACAAAGGAGATAGAAGCACTTCTGGTAATTGTGTGCCGTTTACATCAAATGCAGATGCCCCATTTATTGGTTAAACACACAACAAAACTTGGAATATTAACCACATGATCCACTATATTTGTCTGCAGATAAATTTTTAACTTGATCTCACAAATACTAAAAAATCATTAGCATTCATGTCTATTTTTTCAATGAAACTTCTATGGATAACAAGTTCTAGTTAGATGTAAAATATCAATAAATAAAATTTATCAGCTAATTCTTGCATCATTTAGCATTTCAATAAAATGTTCTAAAATACTTCATATATTAATGCTTTCATTACCGTTAGATGTAGACCTACATCCAAAGTATGTATGCTGTCCACTGTTCTTGGCAGACGCAAACTTGTGTGTCTTGCTTTCATATGTTCCCACCAAAGTACATTTATGAATTTTTTTAATTTTGGTTTTGGAAACGATCTAAAAATATGGTCCTAGACTAAGTTTAAGCAACATGAGATCTTGGAGTGAGAATCAAAATCCAAACTCTGTGGTTCATAGGCTGGGTAAAAGCATGCTACTTTTGAATTGGTCCACCTAAGCGGGACCATGTCCACTGGACCAAGACTGCAATTTATACGAATGAAGTGCTTTGATATGTTGCCAAATGCTAGGAAAGCATGAACGAATGTATATATTAGAATTGAAATGTTTCTGTAAGTATATGTACGCATGTTGATAAAGTTCAATTGCTTAATGCCAGTGTTAGCTGCTTTTATTTTCACAGAAAAAGTGAAATTTTGCCAAAAATAGGCTGTGGTAAGCCCAGGCTTGTTTCAGTGGTATGTAGCCTAAAATAATTTTGAAATGATTTGATATGTTGGCAGTTGATTTGTGTAAAGCAACAAAATATTAGCCACGTTTACTGTTTAGCCTAAAGCTGGACAACACCTAACAGTATCTACTTTCTGGGATTTGAATTTCCCACTAAAACCATGTAGTGGATATTGTGGCAGCAAAACTACCTGGCATCGTAAGTGTTAGTGTTGAAAAGATTTGTACTTATTTGAACAACCAACTTCCATGATTGTGTAGCAAATACATAGTACAGTACATAGTACAGTCCTTGTGTGTTTAATATCAGGGCCAGGAAAAAGTGAGGATTTGGGAATGTCATTCCTGGGAAATCTGACATACTCGCAGGAAATTTTTCACTGCAACACTATCAATTTTGAAATTTTTTTGAAATTTTTATGGAGTTAATAAAAAAATTACACTAAGCGCAAATTGACTTTCAGCGCAGCAGCCAGCAGGTCACATTACTCAGCTTTCGAAAGTAGGGCTGTTTGATTCAAAGGGCACTCCATCAACATAGGTTACCAAAGGTCAAGGTATTCTTCTCAAACTGTACTCTTTCCACAAATCACAATAGCAGCAAGCGCTGTGGGCAAGGTATTTTATTCTGCATAAAGTTCTTAATTGTCATGCAAAGTAACCGAATCAGTGTTGACATGGGCTTAGCCAGAGTCTTTGATTATGACTTATAAAATTGTAGAATGTAAGCTTGATTGCTTTGTATATTTGTGCCACCACCCACTTCACTGAATAAGGTTGTGAACTCGGGGTCTGTTCATCAGGCTTTGTCACCATTCAGATATTTAGTTCCATGCCTGGCCTTTTGCATTCATGTTGCAGGTGACCTTAATAAATAACTATTGTTCATAGAAAGCATTCTCTCGACATTGTTTGCTTGTGCTTTACCCCTTAAAGTCCCGCATGTGCCACTTTTATTGCAAAGCCTTGCAATCCTATAACTCACCAGCCACTAGAACTAGAGAACTGTTCAAAACCTTTATGGATTCAGCAAATCTTCTATTTGAGATCGAAAAAAAATTTGTTTTGGATTTGGGGTTTGAAGGTGAGCACAAGCAAAAGGTGTTAATTTGGAGCATAAAAACTCAAAGCAACAGAAATTATCCAAGAGATCACTCTTCATCGATACAAGGCTCAACAACATTGCAAGAATATTCAACTATTCACCAGGTCTACAAGCAGCAATAGAAGCCACTGGCCAAGATCACTCTATTACTGCATGATGAATATTTTTTGTCTAACGTTTTGGTCATTTGTTCTGCATTAGTATTAAAACTTGCTGTAACAATATTCAGTAGCCTGCCTTTCAGACATTGTGATCGAATTGACTCAATTTTCTCAGTCATGTCAAAAAAAATCGGTCCATGACCAAAAAAATGAACTCAGATTGCATGTTCGTACCACATATGTGCTATTCTTAGTTCACTTCTCGTTCATGGTGCATCGCGCATGCAACACCATGCCAACCAAGCACTTTATTTTACTTTCAACTTTACCTGGTGAAATTCACTACAGGTTATGGCTAGAAGTTATCCTACAAGCATTTTGACTATAAAACTTTTAAAAAAATGTGTGGAGTCAACACAAGTACTACAACTACAGGTTGCTGAAAACCATGAGGCATTTTGATTCCTCCTAGACTGCTGCTGCTGTCCCATGATCCTCTCCAAAGGAAAAACCGATGTAAAAATGAATGAACTTTTAACAGTTAAGGCTTGTTTACTTGACTCCAGCTTATGAAAATAGATGTAATACAAATATTAAGGTTTTTTAGAACAAGCGCAGAAGAAGTATAAGGTCAGTTTAAGAACTTAAAGCAACATACTATAGCAGTAAACAATTACACATACAAAAACTCTCAAATTGATTTCATGCTTTTACTTTTGACTCTGAGCTACTCATTTCGTTTTGCCTTTAGTCATGAAATACCTAGTTTTTCTAATTTTCCTGATTGGAACTTAGCTGTCCACGATGGAAAGCAGTGCCACTGCAGTTATCATTATCTTCTCCAAGTTCAGCAATATGTCGATGATATTTTGTTCGAAAAAAAATTAAAAATACGATTCCAACCAATCCTGCATAAGCAGTCATAACATACACTGGAACTGACATGTTAGTTTCAGGTATGTTACCAAGGTTGTCACTGTTACATAGAGACTTTGGAGCAGTAGTGTTAGATAATGGAGTTCCAATAGATTGCATAACCAGTACAAGTATAATACCTTGTAGTTGACCAGACATAAACACAATGCCTGAACTTGTAGCTTCACCAACAGGATAGGTAGTTTCCACTGCCAATTCATTACCTACAGGATATACAGGTATTCCAAATAAGCCAAACACTCCGCAAACAAAACACAATGGTACCCACTGACCAGTGTAATTGTGTAAAACAGCAAAAGCAACCAAAGCCAGTATAGCAACAGCAAAACCAATTTTTACTATTTCAGTAAATCTTTTTGTGTGATCAACAATTACTCCAGCAATGGCTGAACCCACAAATCCAAAACCAATCAAAACAGAACCACAAACAACACCCACAAAAAAGTCTGAGTAGCCCCAAGGGCACAAAATTTGAGAGAGTAGTGTAGTTAGCACACTAAATAATGCCACTCCAGCACCAACAGTCCATCCAAGCAACCAATATTGACGATTTCTGAAAAGAGATTTGATACCAACCCAGAATGACTCTGAATCTGTTTCAGCACTTGGTGATGGTGGTGTCGGTGGCTTGCTTGACCGCCAGCCAAATGTAGCCATGTCCACAGCAAGCAATGCAGGTATACTTTCAACTCCCAACATAAGTAGCATCTCACTTGATGTAGACAGCAGTATGGGTGATAATATGTTACACAGCATTATTCCAAGTGGATTGGATATTGTGGCAAGCATGTTTGCCACAGCACGCTGGTCTTCCTTAAACCAAAGTGCAGCTAGCTTCGTAGGTGCAAACAGTATAAATGGCTGAGCAAAAGCAGCCAAAGTTTGTCCAACAAAAACTAATGGCAGTCTTGCAGATAGCAATAAATTGGGAATAGCACTCACAACCCTCAAAGCACATCCAATGAGGTTTAACCAAGCACCTAAAATTACTGAAAAGCGAAGTCCTATCACATCAATTAGCCATGTGGCAACAACACCACATGGGATTCCCGTGATCATAAAAATAACAGATAGCCAGTTTATTGTGTCAACATCAGTATGGTAAAAACCAGCTGCTTTAAAGGCAACAGGACCAAAAGCCAACCAGGTCAAAGCATTTGAGAGATTTAACATGCATAATGTTGCCAAAAGAAACCATCTTTGCTTGTACACCTTTAAAGTAGTTGAGGTCAATTCAACTCTAGATCCTTGATCCTGGGGTGAATCCATAGCATCCATTTCCATTACACCAGGAGTTATGCAAAATAATAGCTGAGAACAAAACAAATAAATTAGCTATACAAGAAAACTTTTGCTTTAAATGAATCTAATACAAATCAGGTTTTTAAGAAGTAAATCAAATGCCATCTCAGATTAAGCTTAAAAAAGTTTCTTTGATGCCAAATACTTTTTCTTAGCAACAACACATCAACATGTGATGCTCAAACATTTTATTCTTGGTGAATTTTCTTCAAAATAACAGAAGTTTGATACTGAATTCCCTATATCATAGTGGAACAACGCAAAGCATTGCTCATTATGTTCTGAAAACATTCAATGCAAAATGTCTACTGATACTCGACTTGGACAACAAACTGCATACATAAGCATGATTATTTTACCCGTTGGGATGCTTGTACTGGTAGCAACACAAGGCTGTTGTTAGCACAGCATTACAAAAAATTGTACTTTCAATCTAAATCAAAATGAATGACTGTAACCATTATGGTAAAGCCCAACCTTTTTTCCCCTAGAAAATTTTTCTCCCCACTTGAAAAAATATGTTGGACATAGTGTAAAAAATTTGGACCACTCTAAGAAAACTTTTCATCCCCCTGGTGTTCCAAGCTGGTTACAAGCCTGGTTGTAATGCAGAATTCTTTCCTGACTGTCAATGCTAAACAAGTGGAAAGAATAACCACTCTGACTGAACACTGATGGCGATCTATCACATTTCACTATCTCATTTGTATTATTTTTGGCAAATGGCCCACACCAAATAAGGAAAAAGGTCTTTGAAGCACCTAGGCCATAAGATCTGGGACAATATTGATCCCTCCCTAAATTGACTACTCCCTGCTCACATTTAAAAAACAGTAGAGAGATATACTTATCTCTGCATATGAAAACAGATAGTATATTCAACTGTGGTACAACTTTTTTGCAAACAGTCACATATAATAACAATGTACTTTTGCCCATACATTCTGCACAACGCTGGTCGATAAAAACACACAAAACAGAACATTTTACAGCTACGTTGGAGGCTGCATCATCAGTGTCAAGCGAAATTTCTGACTTCACGCCATATGCGCATGCACAGAGCAACATTCAACATAAGAACATATCAAATACGCTGAGAAAACTGATGATTAGGACTTTGGATTTGGTGTTTAGGTAAGTGTGTCAGGTCGAGTTTATGTTACAGTTAAAAAAAGAAAATAATCAAAGTCTAAGATTAAGTCCAATATTTTTAACTGGTTTCACTTATTGCCGTACTGTAACATGTTTAACATGCATGTTTAACATGCTACAGTACGACAATAAGTGAAACATGATGGTATCTGCCATCTAACCAAAACGTATAATTTACACAACACACATCAAAAAAGTAATCTCTAAACTTCATTCCTTTACTCTGAGAAGCAAAATAACTGACAAAAAATCAAGGATCAGAAATTTCGCTTGACATCGGTCTACAGAAACTTACTTAACAGAACGTTTTGTAACGGCGTTAGAGACCGAGCGTCACGTTTACAGACATATTCTTAACACTATTTGTTCACTTGGTACAACACTACTGCAGAGTGGAATGCTAATTCCTAAACTGATTAAGCCCAGGTAAAGTATGAATGCATTGTTGACTACTAACACTTGCTCTCCAGGGCAGGTTGTATAGAGCTCTGCGTCCAAAATTATAAGCCACACACAATCTTTACATGCATGACTTTCGGAAATTCCACCATAATTGTCTTGTGATGCATACATGGGCGTACAAAAGGAACGAAAAGTACATTTTGAACTGCATTTGAACATCGGGAAAAAGAGGCTCGCAGCTTGTTTGCTGCACAATATTGATATCGCAGTTGTCTCTGAAGGTCTTTGTCATCTGAGAGCTCAGTATTCAGTACAGTTCCCAGATATTTGTAGTGGTTAACAGATTTTAGATATTTATAACCCATTTGCCAGTAATGGGGTGACTGTGCTTTTTGCACTCTTTAGCCTTAAACGTCATACAAACAGTTTTGCTGCAGTTGAAATTAGGTTAGGGTTAGCTTAGTGTTAGATAGGTTAGGGTTAGGTTAATGTTAGGTTAGTGTTAGCTTAGCATTAGGTTAGGGTTAAGGTTATGGTTAGGTTGTAGGTTTATCTTTTAGTTATATTTACTTCCTTTCTCAACCAAGCCTTTTTCTTCTGCCATCCTGGCAGCAAAATAGACACTGCCTTTAGCAAATTCGTTCTTAAAACAGTAACAAATCGAAAAAATGGCCAAATTCTACAAAATGGCTAAATGTGTTTTATCATATCCAGCGCAGTTAAGAAATTGGCCATGAAATTACCAATCTGGCAACCCTGCTGCTATGTCAAGATTTTGCCCAGGTAAAACCAGCCCCACTTTTTCCAGCCTGACATTTTCAGTAGAGGCGAGGTTCGTAACATAAAGTTAAACGGAAGAAACCAGAGATGAGCGGACAATGAAATTTTTTGGTTCGAGTCAAGTCCTGTTCCGATAATATTGAATCCGATACAGCCCTGAACCGCAAAATTTTTGAAAATTACCAGTCCGATCCAGTTCCGATCCACCAAGGTCAAATCATGTATTTTTATTTTGCCTCATGAGGCAAAAGAACTACTGGAGCTATTTTGCCTTTAGCCAAATATAATTGGTTGAAGGCAAATTAATTCCAACAGAGGTTTTGCCTCATGAGGCAAAATAAAAACAGGTATTTGGCACTTACAAAATTTAACAAGGAAGTGTCCATTTGGCATCAGAAGGAAAAGCATTGCTGGAGTTATTTTGCCATAAGGAGAATTCGATTGCTTGGATTGATCAAGTGACAAGGTCAATACATTTGGATTAGTGAAAGATCCTTGTTACATGACCTAAAACCATGAGCCTAAAACCACACCCAAAACCTAAATCCAAAATGTAACCCAAAACCTAAACACAAAATGTAAAAACCCAATATTTAAACCTAAACCTAAGAGTTGAAGCTAAAACCTAAGGTAGTGTCTATGTTACCGGCGATATTCTGGCGGCAACGGATCGGCTGGAGTTATTGTGCCACCATTCGAAGATTCGGTCTCGTGGCATGACACAATACCAAGAAAAACGTCACTTTGTCAGGAAAATGTCGTCCTGCTCGTGGTATGACGGTTATGTGTTACGGCTGCTATGATAATGAACACAGCATAGACTGCAAGGAGAACTATCTGGGTCTTGAAATGCCCATGTGCTCTTTTGTCTCCTTGGCATCACTTCTTCAAAAGCTGCCCTTGAACAAAACTCCAGGGCCTTATTTTATTTCTGCAGAGCACCTGCTGTATGCAGATGAATCTCTGCGTTTTTTTCTCAGTGAATTGTTTAACATGTGTATTGTTCACGGATATATACCCAATTCCTGTTTAAACACAACAATAGTTCCCATATGCAAAAACAAGAATGGGAATGATTATGTCTGACACTTCAAATTACAGACCAGTCGCAGTAGCCACAGTGGTGTCAAAGTTGCTTGAGCACTTCATTTTATCTACATCTCTCCTTCCCTTGGTACCACAGACAATCAGTTTGGTTTTAAGGCTGGTCATAGTACTGATCAATGTACATTTTTGTTAAAGCAAACTGCTTCATACTTTGTAACCCATGGTTCATCTGTGCATGCTGTGTTTTTAGATGCCTCGAAAGCATTCGATCAATCACTACACATGAAATTATTTGAGAAACTAATTCAAAGAAAGGTGCCAATGTGTTTTGCGCGCCTACTGAAACATTGGTACAAAGAACAAACGATGCAAATAAAGTGGGGCAAGCATTTTTCTGAACCGTTTCAAGTGTCTAATGGGGTTAGACAAGGGGGAGTACTGAGTCCATACTTGTTTGCTGTTTATTTAGATGATTTGTCAAATGAACTAAACAACATTAAAGCAGGGTGTTATATTGGTGAAGTTTTATTAAGTCACTTGATGTTTGCTGATGACATTTGTGTGTTCTGTCCAAGTGTACGTTGGTTGCAAAGAATACTAGATGTGTGCCAGGCGTATGCAGAATCGCATGGGATTATTTTCAACTGCAACAAAACTGTTTGTATGACGTTTAAGGCTAAACGTGCAAGAAGCACAGCCACTCCAGTCTTGAAATTGGGGGTTCAATACGTAAATTCTATTGACCAATACACATATCTGGGGATAGTATTGGATACTGAGTTCTCAGATGACAAAGACATTCAGAGACAACTGCGATATCAATATTGTGCAGCAAACAAGCTGCGAGCCTCTTTTTCCCGTTGTTCAAATGCAGTTAAAAACGTACTTTTTCGTTCCTTTTGTACGC
>Ga0210059_1015074_pt1 | contig 11336 bp, 8 predicted proteins | sample Ectturendosymbi2_FD_188042 | JGI IMG/M metagenome (GOLD analysis project Ga0210059, IMG submission 188042) | Ecteinascidia turbinata endosymbiont from Florida, USA - Sample 2 (SPAdes) (version 2) | ecosystem: Host-associated > Tunicates > Ascidians > Unclassified | place: Key West, Florida... | reverse complement strand
CGGCCAGTAGACAAACCTTTGCGCGGTGATGTCTACCTCTGACTTTGTCACGTAGTCAAGCCAATGTTGATGACATAAGATGGTCATCTCGAAAATATTAAATGAGTCGGCACTTAATAGATGCGGACCAATTTGACGAGTAAAACTTTAATGTCTTTCATAGTGCTGTGCTTAAGAGTGCAGGGGTGCAGGACTTTGTAAGGATAAGGAGCACAAGTAGGTGCAACTCCACAAAAACAATAGGGTTGTTCACCAGTACAGCTGTTCACCACATGTGGCTTGAGTGGTCCTACTCGACAATGCCTAAGGGAAAATCAACAACAAAAAGAGGGTCATCCTACCCTGTCCTTTTTGTGGCAGATCAGGAGTGACTATGTGGCGGATTGCTCATGCTTTCCAAAGCTTAACAGTGGAGGCTCTTCGAGTGGGTGCTAGCCTACAGCAAAGAGAACCGCTGAGTCTGACTTCATGATCGGCCACGAAGAATTGCGTTAGCGTTAAAGCCTGCAATTCGGCATGCGCGTTGTTGGAACATACACACAAACACAACACCCATATGCGGGGTTGAATTTAACCCTTGCAATTTAATTTAGGGTAAAATTAATAAAGCGTGCTAATAAGGTGCGTGAGCTAGAAAGTTAGAAAGACCTTGCGAAAGCAGGGCAAAGACATACTGGTGTGGTCATAGGGAATCTGCGACTCTGTGTACCCAAGAGAGGAGAGTGGCGATGATCAAAGCGCGGTCATGACAAGCCAAGGGAGAGTTGTTGACTAACTAGGAGGATGAATGAATATAAGCTAATACATTAAGGGTAGGAAAATAGATTAAATAAAAGGAGATGAATGAACCTATCTGTAAGAGGAATAGGATACTAAAGAGGAAACATAAGTTGAGAGATGTTGGTTAAACTGGGGCGAATTGATAAGGAAGGAGAGGCAAGCTAACTCGAAAGACTTTACTATATCCTGAAGAAATGACGAAGCGAATTAGGATAGGCTTGAACAGAGAAAGCAAGAGCTGATGGGCAATTGCTCAGGATGCGAAAACAGAAATGTCTGACCGATACACAGGCACGAAATGCTCCCTCACGCTGAAAACTCTGAACCAGGGTGGATCTCTGGTATCTGCCTGTTAAAGTAACAGTATTTTATCGTAACTATAAAGCGCTAAATATTTGTGTGATAACAGCGCTGAATGTCTCCTCCGAAGAAATTGAAGTTAACTGGAAATCTCATGTCGTTGCAGGATTAGGAAGTGAAGTAACTACTTGAATAAAGTGAATAATAAGACTGATATTGGCAACTCAAGCATTGCAATTTGCGGACGATGCACGCCGCAAAGAAGAATTCAAGAGTGATCACGCTATCCCAAGAGACAGAGTTGAAATGAGAAAGCGGGCTCTGACTGTTAAACGATTTGATAAATTTTTCGCAGAATAATAGTGAATGCATGAATGGCAGGCGTCACAGTTTCAATTGTGAAGCGTGAAGCGCTCAACACGAAGTGTGTTGCTTGGCAAAGCACGATCAACAGCAAATCTTCGTAGCACAAGTGGGTGAAGGTGCAGTCAGGCTAGGAATTCGAATTGAATTCTGCCATGTGACTGCCGGTTGCCGTAAGGCACCGCGGAGATTTTATGCAACCCCTAACGCACTGTTGATTGTGATTTGACGGGTGACATCACCATCTTAAACGAATGGGAAAATATTTTAAAATAAGGGGGGAGTAGAGCATTATCATGCTCCAAAAACTTTTTAAATTTTTAATCAAAAACCAGAGTCACATACTGCTAATTTGGTCTAATCACTAATGAATTTAGGTGATCACTTACGAGATGTTTAGGCTAGGAAGTGTATCGAAGTGTGAAATATATTAGCAACGACATAAGAAACTAAAGAACATTATATGAATTTTCACAGAATAATGTTGGTAAATAAATGTAAAATAACAAATACTGTAACGAACAAAACGTGTGATGAAGGGGAGCTACACCATGCAGATATGGTACAAAGCGATGAGTCGCTGCAGGTGGCAGATGCTAAACCAAGGGTCCCAGAGAGACCGCACCTTAAAACGCATCCGGAATATGATGTAAAATTGACTACTTATGAAGAAAGCCAGACTAAAGATGCCAGGTTTTATAGAGCCGAAGTTGTTGGAAGTACGTAAAAACTCTTTAAACCGGAGATATAAAATGATGAAACTTGAGATATTGATTTAATGATTTAATCTAGACATATAATTAATACTAAATAAGCGGCAGTATCAAGACATGCTAACTAGTTACCAATGTTAGCTAAATAAGAAAGTTTGCAATAAATAAAATAGTGAATAGATAGTTCTAAGGCCCTGATAACATTTATGAATAAAGTAAGAGACAGTTAAATACTTAAAAACTATGCTTGACCACATTAGTCCACGCAATTTATACATTTACGACGATAAAAACTTAAACTGGAATCTCGGTTAAAAGCGTATTTCATTACATGTAGAAAAAGAACAATGAATACCAGACCTATGTGTTATGAAATGAAGTAGCAGCAATGTAAAATAATACTGATAAAAATTACGAGTATCACAGAACCATGCTTACCTTATAAAGCCTCAGGTCTTTTATTGAAAATTAACTGTAGCGTGAAAACAATAATAGTAAGAATTAGCAAATAAATTAAAACCCGGAACTCCATTAGTTTGATAGGTAATAATGTTAGAATAGGTGATTGGAAGTTAGGATTTATTTATTATAAGGCGAAAACTTAGAGGAGTAAAAATTGTCGGTAACTACAAGTGAATTTGTACGTAGAGATATTATTGAATGTATATTGCATCTAGGTAGGGTAATACAAAAGATAATAGATTTCTAAGACAAATAATATTTGGAGAAATGATATGGTGACAAGGCCAAGATGAATATCATTCCTAAACGAAAATGTTTTAATAAGGTCTAGGACACGTAAGGTGAATAAAATGTCGACAAACGTTGATTATATCAGAAGTGAGGAATGGAGTCAGATGGTAAATGAAGAAGAAAACTCGCTGCCAGAAAATGATGATGAGGTGGAATTAGAACAGAAGCACTCTCGCAATAATGGAGCCCAGTTAAAGCATGAAAAAGAGCAACTAGAAGGAGAATTAGCGAAACTGGTATTGATCACGGCTCATAACAAAAATGCTCTACAAGAAATGCTAATGCATACTCAAGACGCAGACGATGAAATAAAACTGTGTCTAGCCTTATTAAGGGCAGATTTGAAAGGAAGACGTAGCGAACCCACTTCACGAGGAGAAATGTTAAATTGGGGTGTAATGGAACAGCGGATCTTTGCAACTTTGACGCGATTAGAAGAGTGTCAAGACTCAGCGAAACTGAAACTTGACTATCAATTGATGGTTAAAAACTTAAAAGAAAAATTTACCACCATGAGCCAGAGAAAACGGAGTCAAAAAAGACGATCCGTGAGATGCTTTCACCGTGGGAAGAGAGGCCACATCAGGAGAGAGTGCCCGCATCAAATGAATACACAAAAGGGGATGCAAACAGAAATGTCAGACGAAAAGACTGTATCAGGACAGGAGTACAACGAGGCAAGGATGGCAGAAGAAGAAAAACAGCGGCCCGAAGAACCCGAAAGTAGTGGGGAGGCAGAAAAAGGGGCCATGATAGCGCTCGAGCAAAGTCTCCAAGAATTAGCTCACTGAACAAACAACTGTTTAACCTTCATGTAACCGGATGAGATAGAGAATCAAAAGTGATTTTGTTCAAGCGATCATCTTATTGATATAATGATTACCAATGACCAATTGTGTGATAATGCCGTTATTTGTGCGAATCTTGCGTTATAAGTTGAACATAAAATTATGATTCCACGAGCTGCGCCGAGAAATAAGAATAGGCGCATAAAACCTAACATTATACAGCGTGCAATATAGTGAAAATAAGCTGATTCTATTTGAATAAGGGCTTTATCGAAATAGCGATTTTACGTGAATAAGAATTGAAGTAAAAATGAAGTTGGTAAAAACGAGAAGATGTCCAAGTATCTATAAAAGAAGTAAGAAGATCCGAAATTGGGATGATAGTGCGAAAAGAGCTGAACAATTGTTAGACAAACTGCAATCATCCGATGAAACTAGTAATAAGCCAGGCGCGCCGGTCCTAGAGACAAGAGAACAACGAATTCGGTCGACAGAAAAAAAGGTCAAGACACTGGGAGAAGTACTCAAGTTATTAGAGGCGCTGGTGGAGAATTTAGCAGTGGGTGACACATTGTCACTACAAGAGGCGGAAAGGAGTGTCGAGAGGAAGAGACACCAGAACTCAAGGCCATGCAACAACAATCACAACCGTGAAAGGAGGACAAATTTGCCGCGGAACTTAGAAGTTAGCGTGCTCACGCTATGTCCCATTTGTGGGAAAATGAGACACGAAAAGGCTATTACGGCTGAACTCGCAAATACCTGAAGGACAAGCGCATTAATGACTAAAATGTGTGGTGTTGCGAAAACACCGGATGATTATTAGCGCATATACATTCGAGAAATATTACACAGAATCAAGAGCGTGTAAACGGTGAAACCGTAAGCGTTTTTAAGAAATATGCCATGCAATACGAGCGTTGTAATAAAATAACGTAACTCGAAACTAATAGTATGATTCTATTTGAATAAGGTTGAAGTAAATTAGAATGGCTAATCTGATCAATTATGGCGTGGATAAGGAAAAGGATGAGGAAAAAGAACGATTGGGTCCATTAAAAAGAAGAGAAGTTCAATCGGAGGCAGTAAGAAAACAATTAGAAGAGAAAATGGCAGAGTTGCAATTGGTGCTAGCGCACACTGTGGAGGCTTTCCAACAATTGACAAATTGCGCCGCAAAAGCCTATCAAGCAGTGACACTGGGTCTAGTCATAGTAAAAGCCGAGAATGATCCATTAAAGCCACAAACACAGAGAGTAAACTGGAATGAAGTGGCCCAGCGAATCTTTGCCACTGTGACGCAGTTAGGTGTGCTTCAGTGTTCTGTGGAACCTAAATTAAATTTTTTACAAACCGGTAATCGCATGAAATCCGTGTATGACGTATTAACCCGGTTGTATCTGGCACCAAGCGAGACACTACAAGGAAATTTCCCCTGTAGTTCCAATAGCAGAAAAGAATCAATCGAGCCGTCGCGACCAGAAACGGGAACAAAAATGACACCTTATGATGACGACATTGAAAAGCTAATAAAGCAAGAAAAATATGCTACAGGAGAAAAAATAATAAAGCAAGAAAAATACGCTGCAGAAGAAAAAATGGTAAAGCAAGAAGTGTGTCCTCCTGAAAATGAGATGAATATAATGAGAAGCTGGGCCGAAAGTGCAACAGAAAAGAACGAGGAAAGATCGAAAATGAAAAGCACTGTTGAAATTGTTCCCAAGATTAAAAAAAGGTGTGGCTTCTGTAGGAGGAAAGGGCATTCAGCTAAACAATGCTTAAAGAAAAGAATGTGGAAAGGTTGGATGAAAAACAATCAAACGCCACCAGGGCCGAAAAGAGAAGTGACGAAGAGGATCAATGATCATCGAATGGAGAAGCCAAACACGAAAGACATGAATGACCAACCGAACGAAGGATATATGACAATAATCCAAAGAATGCGTGGAAGGAAAAGTGTGAGGAGAATACTAGAAACCTTTAGTGTCCCGAGGGAAGACATATGGCAAAAACCACTTGAGGAAGCCACAGAAAAGGAAGCCACCGCAATGATTCTAAGGTGGATTCTTGACAATTTACCTGCTGAAAGGTCGATACTAATGAGGTCACGCAATGACGACGGAGACGTTTTCGAATTACGAATACGTAACCACCGAGGGTCCCTCTATGCCAGAAATGTACTACAACTCAAGAACGCAAAAAGATTATATCTATGGCGGACGAGAATAACATGCAACGACCTGACAATAAAAGAAATTGAAGGTAGCGTAAGGAGAGCAGAAGAGAAAGACAGAAGCGAACAACGACGAAAAGAAAAATGTGAAGAGACCATCCCGAATGAAGTGAATGAGCTCTCCACCTAGGCTTGTGACAGTAGCATCTTTGCTGAGAAGTCGAATCGATCAGCTCAAGAATCTTGGGCTTAAACTTCTAATGTTATGAACATCAAGATCGTCTAATTATAAATATATTATACATGGAAACATAATTATTAAAAATAGAATAGTGTTTAAGGAATAAAAATTGTAGTAAGACTTAGGAGTAATGTGATTTATTGAAATGTAAACTATCGTTGTATTCTATTTGAATAAGATTCTATTGGAATAAGGTGAAAATGTTAAAAGGATTAAAATTCAAGAAAAGTGCACAGGCCGAGTCTGCCGAAAATCAAAGGCAATTAGAAGACAAGGCTGCCAAAAATGTAGGTGATGCGGCAGGTGATGTCTTGCAAAAAGGGAATATCCCGCAGGAAGAGAAGGCGTCGGAGCAATTAGAAAATGTAAAGAGGACAGAAATAACTAGCAAGGGCAATAATAAAGAATGCCTACCGGAAAAAGAAAAACCGGGTAAAGCAAAATCTAATTTAAAGGACAAGGAGTTGAGCACGTTAAGGAAAAGGATAATACGATTACGGCCTGGGCAAGAGATAGAATGGGTAACAATAACCAAAGAAATGACTAAACACCTAACAGCTACGGACCAAAGAACATTGTTGCTCATGTTGTGTAACGACTTAAAAAAGCATAAGGAGGCCTTAACAAAAGCGAAAATCATGTTGATTAAGGCGGCACAGAGACCTGACAAAGGGTGCGCCCTACTAGAAGAATTTTATGACTGGATGTTACTGACGTATCAACTAACGCCACGACAACGCTTAATTAAATTACGTACTCTGCTACAACACAAGTCATGGTCCTGGAGAGTTAATCCCATGGATGAATTGGCCATAGAGTTGCATAAGGCAAATTATACTTGGGATGACGTGGTGGAAAACGAATTACTAAGAGAAGAAATAATGTTATTTATAAAACGACAGCTGCCTTTAAGTGAATATTTGACATTATGTGAAAGCCCGATGAAAGATCGGGGTGATCAGATAATTGAAATGTGGAAACGATTACAGCTTGCCGAAGTCGACGAAAATAAAATGCAAGCGAAATCAAGTAGCTACACGCGAAATGCACAAGATAAAAAGGTCGATGTTAAGAACGAGAAAATTACTGCATTAAATGCGGAAATTAGATACGGGAAAAGGGGACGCATATGTCCTCGTTGTAGGAAAGAGGCCCATCCTGTCCGAGTTTGCCCTCTTCCCCGAAAAAGGGGTCGGGGATCTAAAGAACGAAGTAAGATACGACGAAAAATGAGAAATTTATATAAATAAAGAAAAGGGAGACCTTCGCGTTCAGCGTATTTAGCGGTACGTAACAGATCTCGCGTTCCAAACAGAACGTGCGAAAGTGGCGATTCGAAACCTTCATATCCGTGCGTTCTGAGGGGAACGTTGGAGAAGGTTAAAGCAGAACGGCGTCGCATTCCTAACAGGAGTGGAAAGGAGATCTGGCGCTCATGGAGTGTAAATAAAATTACATAATAATGAGCGGTTAGGGCTTAGGATATTAGGGAAGCTCAACCTTGCAATGACCCGGTTGCAAAAGTCAGAGGACGTTTCATAATGAATTGCATAACCTTCAGCACAGTTTGGGGGGTAGTTCATGTGAGACTAATCTGCGCGACTCAATGCATTCAAAGGGTTGACACATAATTAAGTGAGATAGTGCGAAGTCCAACGCAAGGAATGGGAACACCGCGCGAAGGAGTAAAGATAAAATTATTATAATGGATGAACAATTTTAACGGAAATCAAAGAAGGGGTGCACCACAAATCGAGTGAAAAACTGAAAGATAAATCAAATTTTAAAAGAAAAAGACTCTAGAGAAATAATGACCAAACTCGCGAGAACCCAATGTAAGAAAGAATAATCATTTGCATGCAATAAATAAAAAGAAAATGTTCGACAACAAAATGAAGGACACCGCATGTCTTTTGGGCATGAACATACACACGAACTGGACAGATCTGACAACGAAATGCATGTAATAGAAACTATTATGTTTGCATGAAAAATTTTAAGTTGAAAACGCGTGACTCAAGAGAAATAAATGATCAAAAATAAGCAAAAATAGAAAACAGAATCCAAATGAGTTAATTAGGGAAAGGTCAAGCATGGAAAAGAGAACATTCATGAGGGGTTGCTGACCACCAATTAGCAACTTGTCATTGATGTGTTGAGGATTTCGCTTGGTGGTGCTTGCGAGATTCTCGACACTGAGTTCATCCAAAGCTTGAAAGGATAAAAGATTAAGCCCACAAAAAGTGCACTAGGGCTAGGAAAAAGAGATATCATGATTAAAGAAAAGATTCAACCATTGGGAGAAAAGTTAACCGTGAAACCAACAGGAAAAAGGTTAACCACATAATAATGAAGAATTAACCCAAACCTTGACTAGGGGAGCCCAAAATAGGAAAACATAGGAGACTGAATCAATGAATGAATAAGGAAAAACATAGAAGCAATTGCTCTAGTGAGGAAATATGATAGGAAAGAAAATATCATAATGCGCAAAAGTTGCAACGGATGTAATAAGGCAGAATGAATTGAAGAAAAGTTCTGACTTGATTTGGACGAAGAAAATTGCAATTGACCTGATACGACTCTTCATGTGTAAGCCTCCCCCGAAAGAGAAGAGAACGCTACTATGTAGTCAATGAAAAGTGAAATCACCACTGTTTTGCATAAGACTGCGAAATCAGCGGAAGAAAGCAGATTTGACTTGACATCACGGAAACGATTGCTAATCCCTACGAGGGATGAAGACAAAAGGAATCAGCAAACAATTTCTTTAATGCCAATTAGTTGAGAAGATGTGGCAAAGGACAAGTTTGAACAAACAATAGTTGTGTGTTCAAACTTTCCTCGAACGGACTGTTGTGGTTAAAATTAACCCCAACATACCTGACTTGTAATGAAGATAGAACATCAAGAGAAATGTTTTGAATATGCGCGAATATCCGTCAACACTTAATATTTGTTCATATAGTAGGTGAAATATGACTTATGTTGTGTGTAACTCATGCATACCAGGAGGACGTTGGTGTTAAACCACGTTTGGCTAGAAAAACAAGTTAAATGGGGCAAACTAAGGCCAGAAGTAACAACTTTAAATAGAAATCAAAGGAAAGTGCGACTGGAAGAAGGCAGCTATCAAACCTACTCACGCACTAACCGTAGTGAATAGGGGGAAATGCAAAGAAACAGGAAACACGTAATGACGTTTAAACGGTTCCACCAGTAGTCAAGGTGGAAGAGCGTAGGCATTTAATCAGTAACCGAAGTAGAAGGTACAGATCATGGAGACTCTACAAATGTTGCAAGACTGTTACAAGAACAACTCAAGCTTTAAGAAAATGTTTTGCTGGGTTGGTCTCAGTAAGGCCAGCAAGCTGAATAAACCAATCAAAGACATGAACAAAGAAGAAGAGTTTAGTTGCATTATGAATTGGATAATGCATAAAATGCCGAAGCGCGAAGCTGTCATGTTAAGATTTGAAGCAAGCGGTCAAGCTTATCAAGCAAAGATAGGCCATAATGGACAGAGGCTGTATGTGAACAAACCAATCTTGGTGACAACAAGCAGTGAACCAACTCTTTATGATTGGCAAGGAGAAGAAACTTACAATACGTTGACAGCCGACAAAATTCACAACAGCATACAGAAAGCAAATCAAATGAATCGCCAAAAAGAGCAAGAAGTGGGACAGGAACTCATGGAGATGTTCACTGGTATTCACTAAAGAAAAGAACTGAACACTATAGAAGCACCCATGAGAAATATCATGAACCAGTCCATAAGATAATATACAATAATGTATGTACATATACGATAATGTATACCAGTACAAAATTTTACATACGAAACGTATGGGAATGTAGAAGTGTACCTACAAAATATATGTTGATACAGTACGAAAAGTATGGGAATGTAGAAGTGTACCTACAAAATATATGTTGATACAGTACGAAAAGTATGGGAATGTAAAAGTGTACTTACAAAACAATATGTTGATGTAAGAATGTATCTACAAAATTATATGATTATACGAAACTTAAGGTACAAAACGACTGGTAGAAAAAAGGCACCCATAATAGAACAAACTAAGGAAGCTGCATTACCTGAAGTGTACAAAGGATACACTGTTTTTATTATATAAGAAAATTTTTGAAGCTAAGCCAGTCAGTCTGACTCAGGCAGACGACCGGTGAACTTGTGGGGTGCAGCAACTTCGGGAACTGTGACCGACTTGTAACCGACTAAGAACTGCCCAGATAGTTAACGGCGACAGAATTTGAGGCCATGTCCGCCAAATTACGGCCAAAGGCGGTGGCATTCATAGGGAATACACAAAGACCCGACCCGATGGTGCGTGTAACAAACCAGTCTGAGGACTTGTCCTCTAGCGCTGGCTGCCTGGAAGCCCGATAAGCCGTCTTAAACGGTGAGCACGGCGGAAAGGTAGTGTAGACCTCGGGGTTATCGAGTCAACAGCACGGCATTTGCATTTGAGGTCGCGTCCGCCTAATTACGGCCAATGGCGGCGACATCATAGGGAAAAACACAAGGCACTGGAATTTGAGGTCACGTTCGCCTAATTACGACCAAAGGCAGTGGCATCATAGGGGAAAGTCCTATCAAACGGTCAGACGAATTGGGACTTTAACATTTTGCAAAACATGTGACGGCGAAGCCCTTGCCGAATTATGTAAAGAAAAGGGACTTCACGCATTTTTAAGAAATAGTTAAAAATAGGGACAAAGTCCTGGCCAAATTTTTCTTGATTTCGGACTTAGAATATTTTCGGATAAGACCCGAAATATGGGGGGTGTAGGTTTAAGTCATCACCAGTCATTCACTTCTGTTACGCATGATTGATGTTTTATTGTGGCGTTCGTAATATTGATCGCGTAATAATATTGTTGGAGTCTAATGCGTGTGTTTACTTATAATAAATGGAATATGTTTACAAGGGCATGGGGTCCTGCTGCTGGCAGCAACGGTCAGTGGTATTGACTGCATGTTTTCGCACTGTAGTCTTTATGGGACTCGAGCCTCGAGAGCCCACGTTAACTTGTTAATGCGAGACTTAGGGTTGGCTGGACTAGAAGGACTCTGAGGTAGCATGTTTTGTGCGGGGTCGTTTGGGAATGATCTCTGAGCTAGTTTTTCGAATTCGCCGAACACTTCCGTCCACAAAATTGGCGCCCAACGTGGGGCTCGAGGCGCTAAAAATAATATAACA
>Ga0210059_1015073_pt1 | contig 11336 bp, 8 predicted proteins | sample Ectturendosymbi2_FD_188042 | JGI IMG/M metagenome (GOLD analysis project Ga0210059, IMG submission 188042) | Ecteinascidia turbinata endosymbiont from Florida, USA - Sample 2 (SPAdes) (version 2) | ecosystem: Host-associated > Tunicates > Ascidians > Unclassified | place: Key West, Florida... | reverse complement strand
GTACACATACAGCAAACCATGCTCATCCCGCAATAAATCAACCAGCTTGCTCCACAAATTAGGGCTATGTAACCGGAACCCCGATTTCAGGCTCCGCCTTCGCCTCCACCACCTAATAGTTTTTGGCCTCGGCTTCAGCTGCAATCATTCAAAATTGCTTGGGCTCGGGTTCCGACTTCACAGTCCATTCATGTGTTTTATTTGGTTTTGCCACTGTGCAACGTTACCATTCAATGTGGCGCAGCAGCTTTGTGTGATGTCCTGTTGTCACGTTTTTTGGTTTGTTGGTGTTTTGTTGCTAAGCTGCTTTTATCTTATCATTGCTAGCTGATTATATCAAGAAATGTTGCTATTTCATTCAACACAAGGCCAATTCGCCTACCGTACATGGCGTTAGGTACCTAGCCAGAGACGAGGTATTGACTGAGTGTACCAACTCGTGAATTTATTTGAGTGTTGCGGAGATGTCCGGGGAATGAGCATAGAAAGCCTCTGTGGGAGAAGTAAACTAGGGAGTATGGCCCCAGACACCTTTAACTTGGTATTTCCTAGGGGTATTTCCCTTTTCGGGCCTCGCTCCTTCAAATAACTTATGATTTCCATGATTATGACGTGACGCCCTTCCTCAAAAACTTTTGCATACGCGACTGAGTGAGGTACCGCGAAAGTGCTTCCAATCCGGTCCCGCACTGGCTAAGGCCGGCCCTGAGAACATTGTGGTTTTGGTTCCGCATTACCCCCTGAAGAATCGTATATTACCCCTGGGGGGTAATCTACCCCCAGTTTGGGAACCACTGGTCTAGAGTAAGGGTTTAGAATTTCAGGTCAGGTTTCATGGTTAAGGTTTAGCCTACATATCATACATTTCATGCCAGCAGACAAGAAAATGCTGAGCCTAACAACTTGCCAACATTAAAGCCATGACAAAACTTGTCCATCGGACTCTGACGTTACAGTCAGCTAAGCAGGTCATGTGCTTCGAACTTGCCATATGACCACTTCAGCCAAGTTGTGCTAAAGGCAAAATAGCTCAAGCAGTGCTTTTGCCTAATGAGGCAAAATAGACGCTATGCTGCAAAATAGACACTGATAAATTGATCCGCAAACCTTATACCTGGAGACAGATGCTATGAAGGGCACAGTTTTCAGGTGAGGGGGCATAAATGGAAAGTGCTGTTTGCGAGGAAAACTAAAGAAGTTTTTGGGATTGCGGTCGCGGTGCGGACGGCGGACACAAATTTTCTGTCCGCGCCATCTCTACTCGCCATTATCATTGCAATATAAACACACAATAAACGAGAATCGCCAATTTGTTGCGTAACAACAAATAAATGAGCTTCATCGACACAGGGTCTCTGTCACCTTCTGCAAGCGAATCCTTGTGCTCCTCCATCAATTCCAGCACCTTATGGCGATACGCTTGAGCAAGCCGGTTATGAAATTCTGCCGTTTCGTCGTTCCACACATTAATCACGTGTTCCTGCGAAACACCACACTAACATCGACATACCCAACAACTGCAACGAGAAGCGGCATCAGACGTTGTTAGTTGACAAAGAACATATGAGGATTATCATTGGCTTTGCCAAACGCAGTAGTGTTACATTTTTTGAATGAAACACTGCTTCGTTGAAAAAAAAACTGTATGACCTATGGCCTTTAAAAAAAGGGAAACGTTCACAAATTATCGCCCCACCCCACGCGACTCAAGCACTGGTTAAAACACAGCATTTTTAGAAATATTTCTTGCTATGCTTGTCATTTCCCACACAGCGCAACAAGCTAACAATGATGTTTATTTGCATTTGTTGTAGGCGCTCGTCTCAGGCTTCATTTACTAGCTACACACTTTTTACACAAAAAAACATCAGACTATTTATGAACGCAATGCGGCGTTGCGAAAGCCCGGCAAACGCATGAGGACGTGAGGCAGATCAACTCTTGGCGGCGAGAAAGCTTCATGTTTTGCTGCAATTAGTCAACGTGCACTGAAATGAATAAACGGCCGCAGCTGAAAGAACACGCCAGCCCAGCACAGCTACACACGCCAACATAATTTCAGCGCCCAGAGTGCGGAACTGCATTTTCAGCATTTGACTCGCTGTAGAAGAACAAAGTAACGTCGCAACCATTGCATTGGAAAGCTTTTGAATCAATTTTTGCACAATGTTCCTCAAGAATTGCACCAACTATTCCTGCATAGCTCAGCATTCTGCACTGTACAAATGCACCATGCACGCTTGTCGCAGCCACACCAATGCATTCAATCCACTAAGCGATGCAAGACAACAAAAAATTTTGAACAAAAATTAGCTTTTACCAAGTATGATAAAACCAAATTTTTTGATATGGAATCGAGGAAATCCATGACAACATTTTTAGGCAAAGTCTCGACTTCCGCAGTATCTCCAGTGAAGATCTGAAACAAACAAATCAAACTGACATGAAACCGGCAAACCATCCGAACGCCATCAACAGCTCACCTTCATTCCTCCAACGGGATCCGCTTTCAAAATCGCGATGGAGAAATCGCAAATCAAAGCAATATGATCTTTGCCTGTAAATGTGTGAACAAAACTTTCTGTGTTTTTAACTTGCCTGGGGTTAAGTCCAGTGATGACTGGCGCCAGTCCAGGTTTCGTAACGTTGATTTAAAAACTATAAGACTGCAATTAATATCATCAACGAGAGATAGATTCGTGTCTATCGAAAGAAATCTTTCCACAGGTAAGAATCAAACAGTAAGATCTTAGATCAGATATCTGAATAACTTTTTTCACCGTAGCAAAAAAACTCACTTTTTGATATTGTCAAAAAGCAGACGTTTTGTGCCTGATATGATTTTCAAACCATATTCTTATGACGAGGTCAGCCAGAACATTGAACTGAAATCGTTCAAGCACCGGATGCAACAGACAGGGACGCCGGAGCAGAGGTAATGAAAGAGCTGAGGGCAATGGAAACTTATAAAGAGCAAAAAATTGTTACCAACTATGTTTGTTTCTGTTCATCAACAATGTTGGCCTCAAAAGTAATTTAAAAAAATTACACAAAACCATTCTGAATTTTCTGGGTGCGCGAATAGCTGCAAAAATTTGTTTCAAGTCGATCTTGATAAACCACGAAATTACTTATGATACTGTTATGAAAAGGCACCTCCGGCCCAGTTGCCCCCGTTTCGCAAGGACAAGGGGGAATGCCCTTCTCTCCGGCGTCCCTGACAACAGAGGCTCACCCAAGTGCTGCATATATTCTATCATACATTCGCCAGAGGGCGGAGGATGATCGATCTCTTTCTGCGACTGCAGCAGCAACAGGTTCAGAGCTGTGGTGGAAGAAAACGCACTGAAGGAACTCAGCAGCAGGGAAGTTATGGTAGATTCAAAACAAGACTGCTCACCTTTTCGATGCAAGCCTTTTTTTTTGTACAGCTCCACCAGCTCCCGCTGCTTGTTCGCTTTCTTCAACACACGCTCTGCCTCCTGCACATGGCAACTGTTGTCAGGCAGCCCCAGCAAGGGCGCAATCAACGCGTCGTTTGTCTGAGTAGAAGCAGTTCGTGATCAGGATTAACACCTGTGTATGCAACTTGTGCCGGAATTAGAGTTGTCACGTGACAGACACGCTGCTTCGAGTAATGTGACGTCGCATGGAGACATTACGATTGCAACCAAACGCTTTAGTTGTTGGCGCCATGGTGCGCTGCCAGAATTTTGCGTCGCAAACTTGCGAAACATACAAGCCTGAGATGACTAAGACGTGCATTACAAGAATCATCGCCATGTACATGAAGCGACAGACAAGCTTTCTGCTCCCGGAGCCGGCGTGCCATTGTCTAGAAACCATCGCCACTAACTTCTACGCAGCAGGGACGACGTAATGCGAAAGTAACATACAACCAGCAAAAAATTCACCAGCTTTGCCTCTTCTTGTTTAGAAAGGCAAGCTCGTTGGTGAGGCGCTGCATTGTACGTTGCCAATGCAAACTGGTATTCGCTATTAATGCAGAAAAAGTGTGCACTGAAGTCAAGATGGTCTTATGGAGGGAAGCACCGGTCAGAATTATAGACCTGGTGCGAACGGCAAAGGGAGTTGCCCGTACTTCAAGGTAGCACTTCAGAAGAGTCGTATCAATGACTTGCAGCAATTGTCGTTTGGAATGCATTGTGATGTTTCCCTGGACCATTGGAAATATATCTTCCACTTGTGAGCCGCTTGCCTGGATTACTTCATGTCGTTTCTTAAAAAAAACAAAACTAATTTAAGAAACCTTCGCTATCGAGGAGGAGCGTTAGGTCAGCAACACAAACCTGCGTGAGAAACGTAATCAAGGCCGAAAAACCTTTTTCAAGTTCACGTCGATTCAGCACAGGTGGTTCAGATGGGTACCTCAGCTGCTTGCGATAGTCTTCAGGCAGCAGGCCAGGCAACAAGCCGATAACTTGGGCCGGATCTGAAATATATTCGAGGTCGTGAAACAGAATCACAAAAACAAAAATTTATGCAGTAAAAAGAAAATTGTAGGCACCTATTTTCAGTTGTGCAAAGTTCGATAAAGACTCGTCGAACTTTTTCTGACAAAATAACTCAAACGCGAGAAGGTTCTGAATATTTTGTATAAGTTTTTCTCTTTCCATTTGATTATTCTCTTTAGACATTTTCTGAAAAACAAATTAGCATAACTCCACATAACATTAAACCACAACTGTCTCTACAAACTTCTTCATAAACCAGAACAGAAAGCACTGAGTGCGCAGAAAGCTTTCCCACATAATTTGTCTTCAATTCACCCCAAAAAAGTATCTGATTGCATGAAGAGCAAGTCTCTGCATGCGGATGTAAACTTGTTTGCAGTTTCTGCAGAGAAAGGAAGGTTCCAAAGATCAGGTCAACACCACCACGTGAAACTAAAACTAATTGATGGTGTTTACAGACAGTTGGACACACAGCTATCAACAAGACCTTGTATTGAAAGTAGGCGAGCAGGAGTCTGATCAGCACATGAGCAAAACTTGCCTAACGCTTAAACTCAGGAAAAGCAAGATTCGCTTCAAAAATCGCACCGCACTGCTGACTCATTTGTTGTCCACGCCAGTAATACAATATTCATTCCCGAAGCACCGGCTGTTACTCACGGCAAGCTGCAATGCTAGTTCGAAGTCTCTGTCTTTGACAAGCTGGTCGATCTGGGATGAGACAGGCAACTGCATTATGGCCCAGACATGGGTGGAAGAAGCGACGAACATCAGATGTCTGCAAAACACCCAACCGGCCATGTGCAGCGCACGACGTGCTTTTGAGGTCGAATGATTCCGTCACCGGATCGGGCCAGCAGGTCAGTTACAGTTTAAGCAGGTAATAATGACAGCACTTCTGAAAGACTAAACTCTCGGTCGACATAAAGTTCGCTATCAGAGACTGATCCTCTTAAACTCAATGTCAAATTACGAACAGTTTCTTTTAAATCACAAAGAAAATGGCGCGAAACCTTTCTTCGCTCACCTCCACGAAGCGCATGTTTTCGATTTGGGCAATTCAATGCTTTGTATCAAGAGTTTTGGTGCAGCGGTTCGTATTTCAACGTACTTCGGGAGAGTCGCAATCAGATACGGCGGCTGGGAAACTGCAAAGCGTGGCAAGAGCAGAGTAGGGGGCAAACGCGTTTGACAGTGTTTAAAAAAACGCCATCAACTAACACATTTGGTCCTGTGCGAATGGGCCAATTTTACGATGTTTCACAAACTTAATGATTTCTTACCAAGAAAACGTTTGAAAACTTACATCATGGACACTACGAACAGCGTTGGCATGGAAACAAGGGTTAAAAAAATTTACGTTTCGGACAGGAAGTCAGCGTAATGGGACATGGCAATGACACCAATCAACTGAAAGCGGTGAACGTGGCGGTCTGTTCCGGGCCTGGAACACGTATCGAGGAAAGGCTATAGGGGCGCATCTAGGGGGTCTGTTTGGCTGTCATGACAGACCCCTTTGCACCACAGGTACTCAGCATTAAAACCGATAAAATATCAAACGCTGTCACTGCAGGTCTCTAATGCGGGTGGTTTGGAACAGGCAACAGCTTACATTTCTCTTCTAACGTTGCATAGTACTATTACGAAACAAAAACGTTACTGTCTTATCTAAATAGTGCCTGCGCAATGACATGAAACAGTCCACGTTTTTGAACACTCAAAATTGATATTGCGTCGAAAGCAAGTGTTTCTGAATTTCCTCCTCAGGCAGTGCCCGCTCTAATGCTGTCACAATCTCATACACTGCCACGCACACGCAGGAGCTGTTTTGTAATATTTCGCTTCATGACGATAGGACAGTCTCTAATTACGATAGTTTCGTTTTGCAGTTTCGGGCTAATTTTATCTGATGTTTACACCTGCTAGATTATGACAAAATTAAGTTTAGGCTTTCCTCAGCGTCACGCCAAGTAACGTGGGTTCGTTTCCATTGAAACTATATTTTTATAAACAACTTCTCATATTGAAAGGCGCGAGAGCTAGCCTCAGATTGTGGCCGCATTGTCTGAACAACATATCAGTCAAGCGTCGTATTTCGAAAATAGCCTTTTTAGAATTAAGCAGTTGACGATGTTGTTTGCTGCGCAAGAACTCCTATATTGATTTCGAGTTTTTCACTTTCACATTACGATGCAAACTAGTCAGAGCAATTGCAATTCAATCATTCTTCTCCGCAGTGACATTGCAAGTATATTCTATTTGAATAAGACTTTTCAAGCGACTTGCGTGTGGGAGTGACGACGTTACTCAATACAATACAATACAATTTATAACACCGCCATCTTGATAGACAACGCGCTCCACAGACGCAGCTGTGCAGCTGTTTGTCAGCATCGATTTTATAAGACTTTAACTACACTTAAAGTATATGTACGTTTGACTAAACATCTCTCATTGCTGTACGACTGACATTTGCTGAACGTTCGACAAGCTAAGTATCTTTTCAGCGCCATGTTTGTAGGAAGAAACAGCAATTGTGATGTAATAAATGCGCTGTGCTCAAAAGCAATGATAACTTGGAAATATTTTCTGATGTGTTTTCACAATCAGATCAATACCACTATCTATTCCAAATACAGTCAGACCTCATTTGTCCGAACTCCGATCAACCAGAATCCCTGCATTTCATCCCTTTAATCCAGAAACCTCGCTGTCCGTCACCGACTCGGAAATTTAGGAACGGTATGCCATATCAATAGAAAAAGACGCTAAACCAGATTACACCAACTGTTACACAGTTGTTTATTAAATTTTCAATGCACGATGAATGTATCAGTGGCACACCCTGCAGGACGTAGTTATAGGTCTCCACAGTTTTTTTCGCGTTTAATCTCATTCTGAATGCATACTAGCTTATGTATATGGATCTGCTAATAAGTCTACATATCTGCTTAAGTTGACAGTTCGTTTGAGACTACCCTACAGTTTGTTTCTGTTTCCCCATTGAGCGTTCGCTTGGGCCAGACCCGTCGCCAGGTCTAAAGGTTTGGGGGGAGCAAAACATTTTTAGGCGGTCAAGACTTCTGTTGTTATTATATAGGCTATTTTTATAAGAAAATTTTCTGGGCGCAATAAAATTTGGAGGGGCACAAAAAATTTAGGGGGGATTGCCCTCGAATCCCCCCGTGGCTACAGGTCTGATTCCGATTTTCGGATACCTCGCTGAACCGACATTATTTGACGAAACAAAGTAGTTCGGATAAACAACGTCTGACTGTAGTTAGTTGCCCTGATTTATTTGCAGGCATTCATCTGCTTACCGCGCACGCAAAAACATGTGAGCGAATGTTACGTCATAGAGTGGATTATGGGGACAATTACGGAGTGGTATGCATATTGCGCACCACTTGATCTAGCCAGAAGGCTGCGCATCCTAAGGAAGAGTACAGAAAATTTGCGTTAATGAATCAGAGACGATGTAGCAAATTGGGTTTCCGAACTTTGGCAAAATTACACAATTCGTCGGTCGATTTCTAGTCTTAAGAGAAAATGTAGTTTTACGCTGAAAAGTGATATCAAAAGCTGCCCTTCCGCGACAGACTCCTTTTTTCAAGCTAGATGCGCCCCTGTAACAAGGTATGAAAATTGAAACTCACTGCAAATAGAACTCCTTGGCTGCCCCAAACTATGTCGGTTTCGGTCAAAAACAAGCTTAGTGTTTTAAGGAACAAACATATTCTACAAAGGAGCTTCGAGGCCCACTCACCTACAGCGAGTGGATTATCGGACCATGTGAATGAATGGTGATAGGTCAGGTCACCATTGTTATCAATGAAAACGCTTGTGTCGTCCTTAAGAAGAACCAACTGATCAGCTCCCAACTTTCCGATTACCGGATCCACCATTCTACCTGAAAACAATCTTGTAAAATATTCAACTAAGTTAAAAAACAACATACTGTACAAATTTCCGGCCAGGTAGGATGTCTGATAGTGAAACAGGATAATAACACACTATCTACAACTTTTGAATCTCCCAACCTGGGTGAGCTATCTTTTGATAATCTTGATGGAATATTCCTGTGTCAACGTTCGTTGCAACGCTGGAATTTTTGAATTATCCTTCAACACAAGGCAGTAGCAACAAAAATGTTTTTTTTTTTCACCGAACCAGAAGCAAAAAATTAGTTGAGATGAAAAGCATCACTTGCATGCTGAGGGTTTTCTACACATGAAAATTTATTCATAATCCTACTGCACTGAAGACTTGAAGTAATAATGTTGGAAGTACAATTTCATGCAGAAAAATGTCAAATCCACCAATCTTCAGTAACAACCACCACTTTATTGGAGTCAGTCAACGTTTACAAATATAAGTACCAAGTACAACGATTTTCTATGCAGATTTACCCAACCATAATACACAAGCTCAAAAAATGATTAAATATGACTTCCTATACATGCAATGTACTCTTGCCATTATCTCGTTTGTTTTGTTAATACTTGTGTTAAGACCGAAAATGTTGCGCACTCGGTCAAGCTGAGCTCAGCCAAGAGACCTCAGTGACGGAGAGTAATTTAACAAACTTTTCAGCAGTACACAAGTACTATCGCTGTAAAATCACCATCGAGACAGGCAGCCGGATTTATCAGAAATAAATTGTGTTTGAACGCTTTCTCTTTGCGTTAGATTAAGATTGATTTATATTTGGCAGATGATGAGTGCGGATGCACACGAGACCTTGCATCCCTGAATTAAAACTAGTTCTAATACACATGTGCAACTAGATTTTAATACACATGTGCAACTAGACTTTTGTTCCACCTAATACATTGCTTTGGGGTAAAAAACAACTAGAACGTAATTGAATAATGGATGAATCGACATTGTTTATAAAGCTAACTTTCGCATGTCTGTGTTAAATAAATACTGGCAACGTGACATAGCTTTTTCTGAAAATTGTTGTAAATTTTAGATTCTTTCTGAATTGAATGTCACTTTTTAAAAAATTTCGTTGAAACCAATATTGCCCCAATGAATGTCTAAACAGAACCAATACTATGAAACCCCTTTTGTTGGCATGATGTTTAAGAGAGTTAGTTCATTTTTTACCCAACATTGTGCGATTTCCTCACCCTACTTTACCATCGAACATGATAAGCAACCACTGATATGCTCGGCTTTAGCGAAATGAAATCTGATTCACTTCAAGTGTAAAGTTACTTGCAGCAGAGAAGTTTAAATCCTACTTTTCAACGGTTACTAATAGTGTAACGTGAGTTTTAGATAAACCACACGAAGAACAACTTTTGCATTAAAAGGGTTGGAAAAGTTTGAGTGGCATTAGAGATGGCACGGGCCGCTAGCAGTCCAGTCTTCGAGCCGTCTGCTAAAGGTTTTGAAACAGTCCGCTGACGAGTTTTTTAGCGGTGACGTCATTCCAGGCCGCTACGGTCTGCTCGCCACTAAGGCGAAATTTTTGTTTTTTGCAAAGTTACACAATCTAACAATGAAATTGCTTGCTGCTGTTCTTTCTCTTCCACCGTTCTGCTCATATTTCATTTCACTTGTTTCCACGCAAATCAGTGAATCATGTTAAGAATCAATCAAAGCAACAAACACTTTCATTTATAGTCTGTCGCTGTTGCCCAGGTTCAGGTTTAGGACAGGTGTTCCCAAACTTGCTCTGGCCATGTACCCCTTCAGCATTTAGATAGATGAGCATGTAGCCCTAAAATTTCTTATGACAAAAAGGATGTGGAAAATAACAAGAATATATTTACCACTAATCATGATTTTGAAAATAATATTCACAGATGAATGTATAAATATTTCGAAATGACATAGCCGATATGTAAACATATTTTTCCTTTCAATTGCTAACGTTAAATGTACCCCTTCAGACAGGAAACGTAGCCCTAAGGGTACATGTATCCCAGTTTGGGAACCCCTAGTTTGGGATTGTAAGCTAAGTTTAGGTTAGGTTTTGAATTTGAGGTTTAGATTTAGGTTTTAGGTACAGTATGTTACTACTAGCAATTGTAGTGCAGCCTAGCGCACACTTCTCGTGTGACACGTTATCACAGTCGGCGGACGAATAAGTTTTCAAAAGTGAAGGTCCCATGGCCGACGTATAGCCACTGCCTCAAGACTACATGGTTTTAGTGTCCAAAGGACAATGAACTGAAAACTTAAGTGTCGTTACTTGGAAGTGGCTACGGAACCACCCATGGATCTTCCTATTTCGAAACGTATTCGACCATACCGCCTCGCATGACGCGGTTCCAATGAAGCGGTTACTTTGTCATTCAACTGGCATTGATCTGGTAGGCTAACGGATAGGTTCCAAGTCTGCCATGCCAATGGTTGAGGGTTCGCCTCTTGACTTGGCGCCTTACGTTTTCGTAAGTGAATGCTTGCACGTTTCAATTCGTGGGACCAGTTTTTCTTTACTTTTTTCAAAACTTCCAAAATTTTTTCCTTTAGGGGTTAGCGTTAGGTTAGTGTTAAGTTAGCGTTAAGTTAGCGCGTTAGCTTAGCGTTACCTTAGTGTTAGCTTAGCGTTAGCTTTAGGTTAGGCTTTGGTCAGCGATAGCTTAGGGTTAGCGTTAGCTTAGGGTTGGCTTAGCTTAACTTAGCATTAGGTTAGGGCAAGGGTTAGGTTTACCTTTTGTGTTTACGATGTTTCTACAAAGCCTACTGCATTCTCCTAGTGCGTTACTGTCACGTTACAGGAGATGGTTGAATAAGGTTTCAAATTTAAAGATCCATCGATGGTTCTGTAGCCACTGCCTTGTTACTTGGCTTTTGAGGTTACGTTATATTACGGGCCACGGGCCGGTCGGGAAATAATTTGTGGTT
>Ga0210059_1015072_pt1 | contig 11337 bp, 13 predicted proteins | sample Ectturendosymbi2_FD_188042 | JGI IMG/M metagenome (GOLD analysis project Ga0210059, IMG submission 188042) | Ecteinascidia turbinata endosymbiont from Florida, USA - Sample 2 (SPAdes) (version 2) | ecosystem: Host-associated > Tunicates > Ascidians > Unclassified | place: Key West, Florida... | reverse complement strand
TTATTTTTGGTGAAAGACGTATTATTCACTCACATAATGTGCTACAAAGCAGATCATAAGCAAGTATTTTGCTTTCAAAGGGCCCCCTACAGAAATTGTAATGTGCAGGTACTTTGCTTTCAAAGGGTCCCCAACAGCAACTGAAATATGTATGTACTCTGAAGTAAAACTTCATCAAAGGGGCCCCTAAAAGAAACTGCAATGTGCAAGTACTGTACTTTCAAAGGGCCCCCAAACAGCAACTGTAATAAGTAAGTACCTTGCTTTCACAAGGGCTCCCAATAGCAATTGTAATGTATAAGTACCTTGATTTCAAAATGGTCCCCAACAGTAACTGTGATGTAAAAATCCTTACTTTCAAAGAGGCCCCCAACAGTAATTTTAATGTGTAAGTACTATGCTTTCAAAGCGGCCTCCAACAGCAATTTCAATGTGTAAGTACTATGCTTTCAAAGGGGCCCCCAACAGCAACTATAATGTGTAAGTACCTTGCTTTCACAGGGGCTCCCAATAGCAATTGTAATGTGTAACTACCTTGATTTCAAAATGGCCCCAACAGTAACTGTGATGTAAAAACCTTACTTTCAAAGAGGCCCCCAACAGCAATTTTAATGTGTAAGTACTATACTTTCAGAGGGGTCCCAAACAGCAATTGTAAGTAGGCCTACTATGCTTTCAAAGGGGCCCCAAACAGCGATTGTGATGTGTAAGTACTATGCTTTTAAAGGGGCCCCACACAGCAATTGTAGTGTGTAAGTACTATGCTTTCAAAGGAGCCCCCAACAGTAACCGTGATGTAAAAACCTTACTTTCAAAGAGGCCCCCAACAGCAATTTTAATGTGTAAGTACTATGCTTTCAAACGGGCCCCAAACAGCGATTGTAATGTGTAAGTACTATCCTTTCAAAGCGACCCCACCACAATCTCCAATGCACAAATCAAGAAAAGCTTCAAACCAACTTCTATAGGCCTACCTAAAAAATTGTGGGTTAAAATTTCTTCCGAAAAGTTCTGAAGAGACCCTATCAAATAAGAGCAAATATTTATACCAAAAGATAGCTTTTTATACAATATAAAAATTTTTTATACCAAATGATGATTTTTAGAGATTGGAGTGTTTAATTTTTTGAAAATGCCACAGTTTAACAGTAAATATCCAAGTGGAGCAGAAAAAAACAATGAAAAAGTAAGAAAGCATAAAGGTTGATGAGCATAAAGACGTCTGAACCAAAGGAAAGAAAACTACTTCTGCAGCTTTAACCGACTCAAAGAAAAAGCGATCCGCTCAAGCTTCCCTTTGGACATGACTAATGACATGATAGCAATGGCATCAAATTGGGAAGAAAGACTACGGGCCCCAAAAGGCGAAAAGAAAGATGACCCACAAGTTTTGGCTACATCTTTTCCCCACCTGATAACTCTCACGAAGAGAGAGAAAAACCTACACCCGAAAGCAATGATAACCTACAAAAGACCAACTACACTTGGACAATTACTTACTAACTACAAGCATCTTGCTTTAAGCAAGAAGAGAGACCATGTCAAAGGGATGTCGGGTCCTTGTGGCCACTGTGCACTTTGTGGTAACCATGGAAAACACAACAAACAATGGTGCCATGTGTTTCACAAATAATGGGCAAAAATAAAACCTTCCCACTCAACCAAAAATTGACATGCGCAAACCATGGTATTTATGTAGCGACTTGTGTTATTTGCCACGAACAATATGTCGGGAAACCAAGAACAAATTGTCCATGAGATGGTCATCGCACTGTAGTAATTGGAACAGACCCAATTGTGAATTTGATGAAAATAACAAAGATGAAGTGGCCTTGTTGCGGCACTTCTCAGAGTCCCACGGCGACGTAAGCAAACCGCCGATACATGAGGCTTACACCGTTACTTTTGTTGAAGAACCTAACTCCCCTTCTATAGATTTCCGTGAAGATAAGTGGTATCACAGACTTGACGCACAAATTAATATTCAAAACATGATCCTCCCACGCGTAAGATAATCATTTTGTTTCCCTGCTGCTGAACGCTGATGAACTTCATTTTAACAGACCGTTTTGTTTCGCTTTTCGCGGCCAGTGTGCAGGTGTTTTTGTTCGCGTCATCTTTTGCATCGTGCCCGCTGACACTTGGTTGCCACAACGACCAAAATGCACGTTGACTGATTAATAACGATTGTTGTTTCAAGCCGACTTCGGAAGCCTCACTCTGCGAAGAGTTACTTTTATCAGAAAGCGATTTTTGCTTTGGTGTTAATCGTTAGCTGGCGTTGAGTTTTAGTAGTTTTTGTCATTTATGCAGTAAGTTTTGAGGCTTCAGCCTTTGCATGCAGTTTAGCAAGACGTTTTGGTTTTGTTTTATTTGTCGCGGTTGGGTCTGCGCAGTTTTTTCATTGCAGTCTTGTGGTTATTTACTTTCTCTGAACTTGTGTTGGCTTTTCTACGTTTCACAGCTGTTAGCATTACTGGCAGATGATAGGATTGACGATGCGTAGTGTTACGTGAAATCGATTTCCTATTAAAAATTTGTTATTGATTCCTTGCTTCTTTCACTTGTAGAATGAAGCCACTTGAACAGCTACAGCCTACAGTATAGCTGCATTCACATCATCAAATATTAATTAGGTAGTGGGAAGAAAAATGAAGACATTTTAACGTCAGGTTGTGAAATAACTGGCTAAAATCGTCCGATAGGGATGTTTACAAAAGCATATAAATTGTTTTCATGGAGGTTTCAAATATTTTGCAAGATATTTTTAGCTTGAAGCTGACAACTGTTTCTTTTCACTAAATTTACTGCAAGATTTGGTGGTTAGTATTTTAGTAGTTTGATAAAAGCCATGCGATTACGTATTTGGCTTGTGCACATCCTCGCCATGGCCGGAGTGATTGAAGAATCACAAGAAAAAACAAAAATCATTAAACGCCGTGAAGCACACAGATTTAGATTGCTACGCATCGGCAGTGCTGGAGAAAAACACACACCATGACCAGTGCCGCAGCAACCCAACTCTCGGCGCCCCCAAAATGCACGCAGTAACCCACCTAATGGTCATTTATAAATAACGTTTTCGATGTTATGCTACACCTTAAGGCTGAAAGGCCTTCGAAGCCAGATATCCTAATTGCAGACACAAATTTAGCAGAACCAGGCCCGTAGCCAGGTTTTAAGATTTGAGGGGCCAAGTACATTTTTAAGGCGAAATATTTTTGTTTTAATCATATGTTTAAAACAAATTTTTCTGCGCACAATAAAAATTGAGGGGCATAAAAAAGATTTGGGAGTAACTTCCCTCGTATGCCCCCCGTATCTGCGGGCCTGGGCAGAACCGTCCCCAGAAAGTCTTCCATTGGTAGCCTTCATGTTTGTGCGGGCGGGCTAGACATTCTGGAAATTTATATCGTTACATGAACAACATTTGCAGATTGTGCAAATTATTTATACATATTTCTCGTAGTTTCCAATTAAAATTTTTGAACGTGCTCAACAAAAGGAATTGGGTCGTAAATCAATGTCAATGAATTGACGCCGATTATTTGGAGATGTCTTAGTGAAATGCAAATGCAAAAAAATTTGCAGGAAATCAGAACCAAGCCTATCGTTCAGTTATGAAAACATTATCACCAAAGCAGCCGACATGAGGCCGGTCAAAGCATGTGCGCCGCGATGAACGTTTTCTTTCATTAGAGCAAATTGATAAACTTTACCGTGAGCTTAAGTGAAATATGCTTGTAAAGCGTGCGCATTTGGCTTTTTACTGGCCGAAATACGCATGCATAAACCTTGCTGATGTCTGGACAGTTAATCTCCTCGTGCATGGCGCATGTTCAGATTAATAATGTTTTGTATCTCAAATCGCCTATAAATGTTAACAAATATAGACTAAGGCCAGTGGCGTAACTGACCGGGGAACAAGGGGGCGAGCCGCCTCCCCTGGCAAGCTAAATGTAAAAACTGGGCCCCCTTTAGTTGAAATTTTGATATTTAGTATTCTTTAATTTGTTGTTTTTTGCGCCTTTTTTTGGATTTTTATCTAGTATGGACATCCACGACATCCAGAGATTCACCATAATTTCTTAACCTTTTTTTGAGTTTTGGCTATTGGGCCCCTACGGTGAGCAGGGGGCCCTCTTCAGCTAAGCTTTTCCCCCCTGGCTCAAACCTTTAGTTACGCCACTGACGAACGCCTACGTGGGCGCTACACTTGATATCCATAATCCACTAACTGCACTACTCTGTTTTGGGACAACTTAGCTGATACAGCTCTGACCATGACGATGCACCAGCAATTACTGCAATTGGTCACCGTCAAACAAGAGCGTTAAAATGGTTGAAAAAATCAAGATTTGTAAGAAGTATCAGAACTTTGAGATTATCGGATAAAAAAATTTGATGAAGACTCACATCAACGAACGATGCCATACAGGTAGTTTCTAAACAAGGCATCAAAAGTCCTGATATAATGGTTAACCTGGTGTGAGCGAGGACATACATTCCGGGTATGTAATCCATAATTCGGTAAGCACTGTGAGTGCTATTCGCAAGCACTTCATACTAGTCTGAAGAAAGATCTAGTCACAGCATTTTAAATTTTTCGATTTCACTCTTGCGCTATTAAGCGTTTATTCGAATGTTAGTTGCAGTGATGGAGTCTCGAGACCAATTTTTGCGAGTCTGAGTTTCGTCTCGTAGGCTCTGCATACCTCGAGACTTTGAATATTGCGAAGATATGATATGTATAGTACAGTTTCTATAATTTGATGATTTTTGGTTTGTTGTATTGGCAGATAAGAAACAACCAAAACGGGTCAGAAAAGTGCCAGAAATTTGAAAACAATTCGCCTTAGAAGCGATATTTATAAAAAAATTTTGGCAAAATGTACGAATTTTAAGTCTCGGTCTCGAATTTCAAATCTCGAGTCTCCAGATTTTTGATGATTCGGTCTCGACATCACTGGTTATTTCACTGCATGAACACCATCCTCATCCGATCAGGCGAAAAAAATTATAACGCGCAGATGCAAAATTTGTGCATTGTTTTATTGTTCGCTCGTTGCATTCTCTTAGTGTAGAGCCAGAACCTTGGGCCCCTCCACAAAGTTGTAGTTCATTGAAGCAAAACTAACCAGGTGACGTGGACTTGAATTTCAGAGGCGACGCGCAGCGTGAAAAGTCGTGGTGCGCACACGGAATTGAGCGCGATTGCGTGGAGAGTCAGTTGCATTTGCTATGAGCAGAAATGCAAGTTCTGTTTCAAACAAGTCACAACCTTTCGTCGCTTCTTTAAACATGTTTAGAACGATTCTGCCTCAATTGCATCAAGCACAGCTCATGAAAAAACATGTTGTAACCAGTGAATTCTCGTCGTTTCGCACAGGTGGTTCTTTTCAACTCTTGGTTTGAAAGCAGTTCATAAAAATTTGCGTCCTTTCTTTCATGCTAGGAGAGACTGCCGACTTTTTATTACTTTGCAAGACTCTTCATTTGATCTACATCACTTTTGAGCAGAGGGAATGTTATGCAAGAAGGTGAAGTTCATAAAATTTATGGATGATTTCATGAGTTTCGAGCAACTCATAGTTTTATCAAAAAAGACACGTATGAAAAGTATTCTACAGGATATGTATTTACGAAAAACATCAAAGGAAAAAACAGCGAACACAATAGAATTAATCAGCTTACGCCAGACTGCGAACAAAATAAGATAATTATAATTTTCCCATCCGCGCTATCCAGGCTGCAAAACTTTCAGAGGGTTGTTATGGCTGTTTGGGCATGTCTTCAATAAAAACATGTGCGAACTCTAATCTCGAGGTAAATTTTTCCTAAACAAACTAATGAGCCTAAATTATTGTAAAATCCACAACGGAAATTTTAATGGCTCAGATGAATTGTTCTCTGTTGCAAGACTGATTTTTCTGTCGCCTGCAGCTGGTTTGGTTTTCCGTGAGGCAAAATAACGAAAAGAATACCGGTGGTTACGCCACTCGCTTTCTGTGCATATCATCAGCCGATGCTGCCCCGAAATCACTTGCATGTATACAGCGGGAGCGCTGGGCAAGGGATTGGAGCCCTGAAATTACTGTTGCGTGCAATCATGTGTGGGTTGAGTGTAATGTGTTTTTAGGCACACGACGTGGTGCTTCGATTTGTACGCTTTGATTCCAACGCTATTCGAACGCTCCCACTCCATACACGCAACAGTGATTTAAGAGTCGCATTGTGGTAGTATCGGTCAATGACACGTCAAGGAAAAGGTCGGGGGGCACCAGCGCGTTATGTATTTGTTACCGGACCGACCCAAAACCTTAAAATCGGTGCTTGCTGCTGATGGAGCAGAGGCTGATGGACAAGGACGGTGCGACTAGACCCATTTCACGATTCTTGATCTCAAAAAAACGTAAAAATACACCTTGTCTGCATGATCAACATCACCACCCGCGTAGTTGTTGCCCGGTTGTCAGCAAACGTGTTTGGGCAACGCACAGGGGAACCCCCGACGACACGACCACCCAGCGCAGGGCACGCATGTTGTAGAAGTGGTTGCGTTCAGTGCATTTGATCGCACTCGCATTCAAAAGGGTTTTGCACATTATCACAACTTCGTTTGTGTGATCCGCGCAACAGAGTTTAGAGTAAATAAGGAACATAGGCTTTATTTCACATAAATTGTTCAAGTCGCGATCCCTGTAATTCAGGCTTCTGTAGGACAACTCGCAGCACGTGCCACTGAAAAGTTACCAATTTTCCTTCTTAACGATACCGCCATATTGTGTGGTTGTGTTGTGCGGGTTGCAATTCGCAGTTTCGTACAACTGGACTGTGGTCGCTGTCTGGATGCCGGGGTGGTTGCTTCAGTGAAACAAAAAAAACAATGCATATAACACAAGAAAGTGGTTCTTTGGGCCGCGTTAAGGTGGTCGTCAGTACGGGGTGGCCGCTTTTTCGGGACGGTCGCCAGGAGGGAGCCCACTGTTATACTTCGCAAAAGACGACGACGTGGCGCAAGAAACGTTATTACCAACAGTACGAAAAACAAACAGTCTTTCGACTCTCAGTCACATACGCCACCGCAATGCCGCTGTACAGTCCAGAGCCAAATACAATAGTTAGGTCTGCACTTCATTAAGTGCGATCGCCAAAACACACCCTACTGCGTTCTGACGACAGAGAACTTTCTCGCGTTGACCAACCGGTTTTCCTTGCTCGCAGTGTGTGGGCGTGGCTAGTCATGGTTGTAAAGACGGTGATATCGACCACGTGACGACGCACCTAAGACACTTTGTAGGCGTTAAGAATTACAACGAATTTACCGCATAACTGAAAGTTGACGGTGCGAAAGCTTTTTTCAGAGATACAAAATATCTCGTATACGATCTTCTCAGGCAATGAAGCAAGTGATAACAATGCATTCTAACGCAGTTGAAATGAACCGGAAGAAACCACAAGAAAGTATACGTCGCTTAATTTTAATTCGACAAATAACCGGTAGCGATGCAACGTCTGTCAATCATCTCTAGCTGGACGCAGGGCCTCTTTCGCCGTAAACTCCCTCTCTCGAAACCGGCAGCGGGGAGTTTGGCTTCCAGTCGAAACTTCAACATCGTAAGTACTCTCATAAGTGCAGAAGAATATGAAGACGGCGGTCGACGATTACAACTCGATCGACGTCACCAACGTGCACAGACGAAAAAAACACAATTTGCACGAAAAGCAATGCTACTGACGTCAGCGGTAACGTCCGCAAAGCGCACTAAAGAAAATTCATTTCTTTTTCGTTAGCAAACGAAGCGAAACGGCAGCACGGCCTATAGGCTTCGACCGCCATGTTTGTACCGCTTTACATGACAGTACTCCACTACAGGCAGTATCGGTGTGAAGTCGAAAACCGCACAGCTGTTCGATTCTGGAAATTTCATGACAGTAGCGCAGTTTCCGTGACAACGAACGTACTTTCCGGAAATCACAATGCGACGAGTGGGTAGAGCTGCAAGAAGTTACACAAAGACAATATACATGGAACTGCAGCTGATAATGAAATTGAAGTGAAGGTTGCATTTGTGAAGCGAAAATGTAGCCTTTTTCCAAGACTTTTGATTTATTGAGCAGGTTTTGAAAGACTGATTTGCGAATTACGGATAAAATCCCGAAATAGAACATGAAAGGTTTCGCTTAAAGCGATGATCCCAAGAAAGCCGACCTGATCAGAAAAATTTTATGGTAGCGAGAGGTGTATCCGACCACAGTTCAATATATATATATTCAAAACCTGCATTTTCAAAAGAAAACGAATTGAAAGTTACGCGTTTGTAGCTAAATATGTACACCAGCGATTAAATGAGATTCTGCGAAAAAGAAAAGAAACCAATAAGGATGGCAACACTCTCACGAGAATGGTTTGAACTTCGATAAGCTCTGCCATCACCAGCTCCCAAAACTATTAAGAAACAACGGTTGTCAGAGGAACGCATCACTGTTGAAGCGACGTGAGCACACGGGACATCCTAAATCGATAGGATGGCAAGGCGTCTCAGCCGCCTGCGCAGTCAACTAAAAAACGGCACATTTCACTGGAACCGCGTGTGTTTAACTCCTCAGGGCTTCGAGACGGCGTTGCATGAGGTCCTCGTCCTCCTCCTCTTCTTCTTCTTCGGCGGCGATATGACTGGTGGTAGGGAGTTCGTGCGGTTCGGAGTCTGGGAGCTTGCCGAGGGTTCCTGAAAGCGACCGACAAGCGCGTTTGAACAAAACGTAGTAGTCGAGTTCGGAACAAAGTTTGTTCCGAGGCGTGAAAAACGAGAAAGTGCGAGACTGAATTTTGCAAGGTCGACAAAACCATGTGCAAATACGAATGATTCTGTACACTGGCATTTATAAAGTGTCAGAAATCCTGATGAAAAAAAAAGCAGAATTTAGTTGAATTCATATAACTAACGAAGTCCCAAGCCAGCTCCACAGTGAAAAAAAAAACTGTCATAATATCCAATTCCCATTCAAAGCAAAACAGCCAACGGCGACGGCGCTTGTAGCTTCAAAAACAAACAAAAAAACGACGAAATAAAGCAAATTAGGACAGAGCCTTTTCTGAGGTCTCACTGCGCAGCCTTTTACCTGCGGTGATTTCGTGAAGAACTTTGTCAATTTCTTCTTGCGCTGCGTCTTCCAGTTCATCAGACTCGTTCACGTCGAACACGTCTTCCATCATTTCCTCCATGATGCCCATCTACATTCAGGATGTCAATTTTATCGGATGGCGATTTAAGAACATCTAAAGGTCGAACGGGCTGGTACCAAATCTTGTTAGAACTGAGTTCAAATTTGAAACGGCCAAGAGACACTCGGCTGAAGGAACATCCTGATTCGTGATAGTTTTACATGCTTCGTTGAACCGTCGCGCTTTCATCCGTAACTTCACATTTTGAAAATTGTGTCTTAAATCAAATGGACGAAGGCGACGTTTTTGTGAAAACTGGGGTCCCCAAAAGGACTACCAGGGATCACATTCAAAAAAACTAATTTTTTTCACACAACTTTTACTCCGCTTAGGAAAAAATGTATTTGCGCAATGGTTGGAGTTATTTCAGGAGCACCAGGACTGGACACAGCAGGTAATCAATGTATAACAAGGGTTATACATTTACCAACAACTTAGGAAGGTGTCACCACTTTTGGCAAAAACCACACAGGATGGATACCTGTTGAACTTGAACGGCACCGCAATGACCGCTCTTGAACATGAGGGGCTTGCATTGATAAACTATCATTTCTAAGTCAAGCCATTAAATTTTTGCAGCCACACTGCAACACTTAAGCATACTTTCATCATTTCTTTCGAAAGTTCCATCATATTGTTTCTCACTTCGTTGACCTTGACCAAGGACTGCATGGCCTTCATCACTTCGGTGCTCTTTTCAAACGCACCGGACACGCGGGCCATGGCTACAGCAAAAGAAAGCAAGTTTTAATTTTGCAAAAGTTTCACCAAAACTAAGTTTAACTTGTGGAAATACTGGCATATTGCACTTTTGTATAACGTTGCACTTGGATTTACATTTATTTAAAGGCTTCATCCATTACCAAAAGTTGTATCACACTGTATTTTATTCATTTGTATAGTTTGACATATGGGGAACCACAATGCAATCTCATCCACACAAAAAGGTACATAAACATCATGGACGAAGAACTGAAGTGCAATCAGTACAAAGCGAGCATTTGAGGTTGTTTCCCAGCAATGGTTATGCCTCTGTTCCTTCCAAAAATTCCATGCGTTATCACAAAACGTTCAAGTTTACAAATCGTAATGTACACTCTGTTGGGCAACACAATCAACTCAGTGCAACCCAAAAACTTGATTCACAACAAAACCTGAATTGCTCGATTTATGATCAAGAAATCACTCGCGCACAGACGAAACAAACGCGCCAGCTTTCTCTGAAAAACTGAACCACACCTTTAATGACAGTTATGTACTGAGGTTGGGAAAAAAGAGGCAATAATGCAAATTTTATCCGCCATATTTTAAAACCTCATCGAATAATATTACAAGGGACTTTAGGAAATTGGCGTGCAAAAACTTCATGCTAAATTTGCAGAACTAAAAAGCTTTTAAATTTCGAATTCCTTACCCGCCTGATTTTTCACACTCATATCAACCGAATTTATCTGCGCTTTTGATGCATATATTCTACTGATTGCTTTACGAGAATGGACAATTTCCTTTGCTAGAATAGCAGCAGTGGTCTTGTCTCCCTTTTTGGCTGCATCTTTTAAAGTCCGCTTGACTTTCTCTTCTTCGCGTTGTATAGCTGCAATGTATGCATAGACAACTAATGATTTGCTTATTGATTCCAAACTATGAAATTTATCTGTTCAACCAAAATTTTAAAAAGTATGCACAAATGTAGCTGAAGATGTCATGTTTTTGTTTTAGTGCAGGTACTACTACATTTACCAGGAAACTGTTGAAAGATTCTTAATCAGCATAATCAGAAATCATGCTGCAATGAAAAATGATGATGAAGTCCTCACGACACTTGGTAAATTAGAAAGTAATATTAGTAGCAAGAGCCCAAGTACAGGGTGACTCAAAAAGATGCGTACCCATATTTTGTTCGATAAAAAACCCATTTTTTAACGAATGTCTTTTCTGTTGCAGGACGTGATAGGTGAATCTATGGATGATCGTTCGCAGCTATAGTTGCCCCAAAAATGTCTTGGACAAATCAGCAGAAGATATTCTCCCTGGAGACCTATTTTGCAACAAAATCATACCAGAGTGTACAGATTCAGTTTCGAAAACGTTTCCATTGTCGCAACTTTCCA
>Ga0210059_1015071_pt1 | contig 11338 bp, 5 predicted proteins | sample Ectturendosymbi2_FD_188042 | JGI IMG/M metagenome (GOLD analysis project Ga0210059, IMG submission 188042) | Ecteinascidia turbinata endosymbiont from Florida, USA - Sample 2 (SPAdes) (version 2) | ecosystem: Host-associated > Tunicates > Ascidians > Unclassified | place: Key West, Florida... | reverse complement strand
ATGAATTTATGAGCAAAAATGTTTGAAATTACAGCAATTTCAATATTTTGCTATGATTTTTACTTCATCTGATTAATGATGATGATTTTGTTTCAGCTATGACGGGTGGCTAACACGTTCTTCATGGTTCATCTTGTCTGCTTGTTTATGAAAATGCACCTGCTGGCATTGCTGCAAGATATCTGTCTTGACTTGGTTCGTTGCGCTTTCTTGTGCCTTGTTTAATTTACCGTAAATAACTCTAATTGTGTATTTGCCTAATTGTTAATTGTATGCTCAGCAAACCATAGTGAAAGTCTGTACGCTAAGTTTAGACTGTGCTGGTAGAATGTTAAATCTTGTTTCATTGTATTCTAGAAACCCTATTTGACAATCAATCATTGTTTACTGAAAGACCAACCATTGTTGTTTTAATTGTGACAAGTGTTTGTGTTGATATGACCATCCCATAGCAATATCTATAGGAAATAAGACACTGTAGTTCAATCAATGCACAGCATTTGTGAGGTGTCAAACAAGGTGAAATGTTGTTGGATACACAGTAAAAAGCTCTGTGAGAGTTATTCTCTAAAGCTCACAAAAATGCCTGTTCTGGCACCATTTATGGAATAATTTCAACATTTCTGCATGTATTGCTTTCATTTTATTAACCCTTCAATGCATAGGTGCTTTGTCAATCAATATTACCTAACACAGGTCATCCAACCCATGTCGCATATACTGGCAAACCTGTAGGACATTTTTTGCAATATCATCAGTATCACTTAAAAACTTAGTAAATGAAAGCTCAGAAACAGGGAAAATTTAACAAATATAACAAATTCCTGAATACCACTAAGTGTTTGATGAACAAAAGTTCAAAAACGAAAACACGTCTAACTTTCCATACAGGTGAAAATAGCATGAAGTCAATAAGAAGGTGTTTGGTTAATCTGTGCAGTACGAACAAAGTACTGTAACAATTTTGTGTTCACTGCAACATGGTTCCTCACAATTTTGGTGAAAACAGCTAAAAATTAATGAAAATTTTGGTAAAATACTAAAAATATATTTATCAAATTTACAGGTGTTTGGCCATAAGTTTTTAACCAGAAATGCTAGAAGGCCAGAGTTTCAAAATCCTTGGATTATAGCCTAGTTTCTATAAGAACTTGAGTAAAGAAATTGTCTTTTGTAGTTGGGGCCCAGGGCCCAATGACCTTGGCCAAAAAGGTCTAAAACTACCTAACTTTGATGTTATCCACAAAAACCCAAAACTTTCACAATTTAAAAAAATTCTGAACTATGAGCCTAATGACATCTTTTGAAGTTTTGGACAGCTCTCTAGCTCAATCACCTGGCAAGTTTTGTAGTTGCTATGTGATGCAAGAAATGTGGATTTCATTTATGTAGTTGCTTAGTGACGCAAGAAATGTGAAAATGACCAAGTTCATAACTCCTCCACCGATTGCGCCAGAGAACTGTTTAAACCCTCAAAAAGCTCAGCAAGGCTTCGAGTCTACAATTAAAATAAAACTTCTTGATTTTAGGTTTCAGATTTGTTGTGAATGACATCATTAATGGAATAGTTTTAAGCCTTTTTGGCCCACTTCATCTGGCTCTAGGCCCAAACCACTAGATGGCAGTATTTTGCTCAAGATTTTATTGGCAACTAGGCTAAAATCTGAGTCTCTTGATACATTGGATGACTTGCTAGGGTTTCGTTTTCATAAGGTATGATATAAAAACAACAAAATTAGTGATTAGTCCACTAATTAGAAATTAATTATTTTGTTGTTTTTAGGCCACTACTTTTGAACCAGAAACGTTAGAAAGTTGAAATCTAAGTAAAAAATACTCTAAACGACGTTTTGCACTTTGTTTAACTTCACGATTCATGTGCCAGCCCTTTACTCAGTCTCTATTATTGAATAGTAAATGGATTTTTTGCAGTTCTTTTGTAATGATGCTATTGTTTCTTTATTTCTTACCCGCATGAGAACCTTCCACTCCCAGCTTTGCCCAGATTAGGGAATCCCAAATGCGGTTGTTTTCACTTGCACAGTTCTCAGCTTGCTGCTGGGCTGTGCAAAATTGTTCTGCTTTGTTACAAGCTTATTTTGAAAGCCTGATGGCAGGATTGAAAGGGAGGGCAGTGTTAAAAAGAAGAATGCAATATGGCTAACGTACAGCTGATGCAAGACTTTAGAAGCCTCTAAAGCGAAAAAACAGTTTCAGAACTGTTGCCAGTGCAGCCCGTTAGTCCGCAGTAGGTCTGCATTGATGTTTTGCAACATAAAGCTATAGGCACACGGCATGCTTCTAGTATGGTGCGTCTGGTGTGTCTGCAACAAGTGCGGTGAGTTCAATGCACCCTTGTATGCACACCTCTGCACATGAAGTGGTGCGTACATTGCGCATGGCCTGGCTTGAGTGGATGATTGAGACCCGAAAGTCAGCGATGACATCGGTGTGCTATAGTGCAAGACTATGTTTTACTAAAGGTCTTACATCGCATGTGACATGTTGTTAACACTTTGAGAGCCGGCGTACGATATATTCGTACTTCGATTTCGGCCTAAAAAACAGCAGTTTTCGGTTGCCTTCCTAACGCCCTAGCTCCTCCGCCAATTGCGCTAGAGAGCTGTTCTAGGGCTCAAGCGGATCAGAAAGTCTAATAGATTGGACTTGAAAAACATTTTTTTGGTTGAGGGGTGCAGATTTTTTGTGAGTGACATCATAAGTAAAGTAGTTCTGGGGTCATTTTGGCTCATGTTGCCTGGCCTAGGGCCCAACCGCTAGATCTGGGACGCATCTAACCTGGCAAAAAGGAGTCTGTCGCGGAAGGGTTTTGTCATCACTTTTCAGCATAAAGCCACATTTTCTCTGAAGACTAGAAATCGACCGATTAATTTTGCATTTTGCCCGTCTCTGATCAAATAACGCAAATTCTCTGTACTCTTCCTTAGGATGTGCAGTCCTCCGACGGCATCAAGTAGTGCGCAATACTCATACCACTCTACAATTGTCCCCATAAACTGCTCTATGTCGGAACATTCGTTTGCAGGTTTTTGCGTGTGCGATAAGCAGATGATTTCCTGTGAACAAATCAGGGCAACTACCGCATTTTTTGGACCATAAGCACATTTAAAATCCTTTATCTCAAAAATCAAAAGTGCCCCAAACCTTTAGACCTAGGCTACGAGTCTGGCCTAAGTGAACGTTCACAGGGGAAACAGAAACAAACTGTAGAGTCAGACGAACTGTCAACTTGATTAAATATATAGACTGCATGTGAAACATGACTAAATAAAACTCTCATAGTTGTTTTTGTTTATTGGCAAATCCATATACATAAGAAACTACGCACTCAGAATTAGATTTAAATGCAAAAAAACTGTACAGGAAACCTGTAACTGCGTCCTGCAGGGTCTGCCACTGTTACATTCATCGAGCGAAGAAAATTGACATTCACCCTTTTGTTGTGATTTAATAAACAACTAAGTAACAGTTGGCGTAATCTGGTTTAGCGTTTTTTTCTATAGATATCACATATCCATTCCTCAAAATCCGAGTCGGTGTCGGACAGCGAGGTTTCCGGATTAAAGGGGTGAAATGCGTTGGGTGAAATCTGCTCCCAGCAATTTGTTTCGGATAGTGGGAATTTCAATTGATCGGAGTTCGGACAAACAGGTCTGACCGTATTTGGAATAGATAGTGGTATTGATCTCATTGTCAAAACACATAAGAAAAAAAATCGAACTTATCATTGCTTTCTGGCACAGCGCAATTAGTACATCACAATCGCTGTTTGTTCCTACGCATATGGTGCTGAAAAGATACTTAGCTTGTCGAATACTCAACAAAATGTCAGCCATACAGCAATGAGAGCTGCTTATCCATACGTACATACACTTATAAAATCGATGCCGACAACCAGCTGCACAACTGCATCTGTGGAGAGCTGTCTATCAAAGATGGCGGTGTTATCAATATACTTGCGAAATCACTGCGGAGAAGAACGATTGAATTGAAGTTGCTCTGATTACATTGCATCGTAATGTAAACGTGGATTACTCGAAATCAATGCAGGACTTCTTGAGCAGCAAACAACGTCATCAACTGCTTAATTCTAAAAAGGCTATTTTCGAAATATGACACTTGACTGGTATTTTGTTCAGAAATGTGGCCATTATTTTTTAGGCTGGCTGTCGTGCCTTTCAATATGAGAAGTTGCTTATAAAAATATAGTTTCAGCGGAACGAACCCACGTTAATTGGCGTGACGCTGCGGAAAGCCTAAACTTACTTGTCACAATCCATGGGTGCAATTAGGTGGGGAACACAGGGGGCGTGTCCCCCACTTTTTTAGACAGTGGGAATGTAATATACCATGTCCTCTACAATTTTCTCTTTAGGTTCCGTAATATATTGATTTCCCACCAAGCTGTCCCCCCCACATTTTACAACAAAATTGTGCCTATGTCATAACCTAATAGGTGTAAACAGAAGATAAACCTAGTAGGTGTAAACAGAAGATAAAATTTAGCTCAAAATTGCGAAACGAAACGATCGCGTTTGAAGACTGTCCTCTCGCCATGAAGCGAAATATTACAAAACAGCTCCTGCATGTGCGTGGCAGTGTATGACATTCTGATAGCATTAGAGCCAGCACTGCCAAAGGAGGAAATTCAGAAACACGTGTATTCGACGCAATATCAATTTCAAGTGTTCAAAAACTTGTTTTGTTTCATGTCACTGCGCAGGTGCTATTTAGACAAGGCAGTAACGTTGTTGTTTCGTAATAACACTATGCAACGTTGCAAGGGAAATATAGGTGTTGCCTGTTCCAAAACACCCGCATTAGAGACCTGCAGTGACAGCGTGTGATATTTTATCGACTTTAATGCTGAGTATCTGCAGTGCAAAGGGGTCTGTCATGACAGCCAAACAGACCCCTTAGATGCGCCCCTGCGCTAGGCCAAGTGTTTCGCTTAAGTTTTCATTTGAAACTAGGTTCAAGTCCGAGTCTTTTGAATCTTTGATTGACTTCATAGCATTTCTGGTTCAAAAGTTATGATCTAAAATAAACAAATTAATTAACTATCTAATTAGCCAAATATTTTTACTAGTTTAGATCCTAACTTCTGAACCTGAAACCCCAGCAGGTCATTCAAATTATCAAAAGACTCGGATTGTAGCCTAGTTTCCAGTAAAAACTTCAGCAAAATACTATCACCTAACAGTTGGCACCCTGGGCCAGGCAAAGTGGGCCAAGGTGGCCTAAAAGTCTTCCACTTATGACGTCATTCACAAAAAAACTACACTCCCCAAGCAAAAAATTTTTTTTGAGTACAGACTAGAAGACTTGCAGCGTCTTTTGATGCTTCGACCAGGTTTGTAACTTGTACAGGAGCGGAGATATTCCTGCACAAGCCACGTGCGTTTAAGCATTTTTTTCCGATAATCCCCGAAAGCGGCCGGACGCCAAAGTGTTCAGGTGTTACTAATTTTGCACATCATACTGTTGAACAAAGCTACAAAAGACTTGCTGCGGTGCACTGCACAAAACTTAGAAATGATTGGCTAAATGCATTTAAAACAAACGTTAACTGCTACATTTAACTTTGTGCGATGCCCCACAAAAAATTTATCCTGTCAACATTTCAAAAGAACAAAGTGTTGCATTGCACAAAATTTGCATGATTTGTTGCTACAATGGATTGCATGAGATTTGTGTAGGCCTACCTCCATTGCCATGAAGGCACTGCTTTAAATGAACCATTTGTTTTATTCTAAAGGGGCCAAGCATCAAAAAATTAAAGCAGCATGGACAATAGGTATAATTAATGCCACACATAATACCATAACAAAAGCGTCAGCAGGGTAATAAACAACAATAGCCTTGACTTAGCCTTTGCAAGACAGCAAATCATCATCACTTTGAAAAATTTGTGATGTTTGCAAAATGTTATCGTTTATTTTATCATTCTTGTACTCCATAAGTGATAATTTATGTGACAAGGGTTTTGCCTGAACTAGACTCATCAACTATTCATTCAAAGTTAGACAACTTCTTTTCAATTATAGTTTCATGTAGCCTACTGAACAAAAAAATCATTTAGCATGACCTTGCCCAACAGCTAGAATAGCCTACAGTAGGCCACTAAATGACAGAATGTCGCACAAACCACAACTTGCTTCTGACAAAAACTTCAACCAACACAGCCGATCAGGTAGGCTGGGTCATGCAGGCCTAAACACTGTGTTGCAGTACAACAGTTTTGTAGTATACTGTACTGGGCCTACTGAATACTAGATGATAAATTGATATTTCACAAATACAGTGTGTTTTGACCACACATAGGGTAATTGTAATCGCCAATCGTAATCTATTACAGTTTTTTGAGTAATCGTTATAAATTGAACTGATTAAAAATGAAATGTTAATCGATTTCGATTACATCACTAATTTAATTGTAATCAACAATTAATTTTGCAATTACACTTGGAAATCTTCACCCTACATCACTGTGCGATGAACCATGGTTGTGCTGGATGGTTTTCCTCCTGTGTCATCATATGTTATGGTTGTGTTTCAGGGGAGGCTCCTTACCTGTCTTTGTGGTTTAAATCCAGACAGCCCAGCGGCAAGCACAGCTTTGTAGCTAATTCTCGCTTGGTTCCAACAGCCTTCCTGTTGGCCACCAGAAGTAACGTAGTGTGTTTAGTGAGACGTAGCAGCCCAAATAGGAGCTCTTCTTAAAAATGGGTTCACAATTCAGCAACAGAACAGACAGCGGGACATCATAAGGAGAGATGTTCATTTCATTTGTATATATTCAGAGTGAACTTTATCAATGTAAGAGCTAGAGTAGGCTATGTATATAATTAGTACATAATTTATACACAGTAAATTAACTTTTTAAAGGAATAAGGCACTTTAATCCAAGTCGAAAGTACCTTTCCACAACACTGATAACTAGCATGTCAAACATGATCCACCAATTATTGGTAAAAATTAACTCAAGGAAACCAGTGGAGTTTTGTTAACCATTGACTATTGGTCCAATAGCTAGATGCCCAGCTATATTGGCATCACTGTTCATTTCATTTCAAATTAAAGCTGCACACTGCTATGTTGACTTGCAGATGATCGTAACCCACAGTTAAAAAAAAATAGTCAGTAATTTTGAAATTTCTAACAAACTAATTTTCAGGGTTGCTGGACAAATGTTCAAGCTTGATGTGATTTGCCTGCTCATAATATTTAAAGCGATGATGTTTATCAACTGTAACAATGATTTTAAACATTGATTAGTTTTGTTTAATCAGTATTTTATGGTGTTTGTTGCAGTGGTGTAACTGGCGGGAAGGAAGAGGGGCGATTTGACTCTCCTGGCCAACTAAATGAAAACACCATCCTCCCATTAGCTTATATTTCGGTTTTAACAAGTTTAGTACTGTGTTATCTTTTTGCATTCTTCCAAGTATTTTCCACTGATTTGGGGTTTTAGTACAGCCATCCACAACCAGATTAACCGTCATTTCTCAAATTTTTTTTTCTGAGTGTTGACCAGTAGGTCCCTTACAAAGGCCAGGGCCTCTTTCAGCTAAGTTTTTCCTGTAACTCAAACCTCTAATTACGCCAACTGTTTGTTGACTGTAGTGCATGAACATCTCAGTAAACAATCAATGCTTGTTTCTTTTATACGGTGCTTGATCCTTGCAGATTAGTAATTTTGTTTATTGCATTGATGCATATCATATGCTGTCTGAAAATATACTTACATAAAAATATGCAAGTGGTTTGTTTTGTTTCTGAGGATGTTTCAAGACAAATATAATCACGATTATAATACGATTACATTGTGATTTTGTTTATTCCTAATTGATAAGGTGGCAAGTAATTGTTATATATCATCATCAACTACACTTGTGCTGTAATCACCCCATATCTGGTTTCAACTTTACACAAACTATTAGCAATTGTTCTATGGACATTCTACATCCTTTTTTTCCCTTAATACAAAACAGTGTCTACAAGCACATCCCACTCTAAACTTTGCTATGTGTACAGCGCAATTCAGAATATTCCCTTTTTCTCACTACGGTATATCAGATTTTACTGTGGGCTTAATGATTAATCAGTTTCTTTACCAACAAATTGAACAATACATTTTTTTGAAAATATACGTTCTAAAAAAAAGCTACCCTGCTTACACTTACAAAGGTGGTACTTAACTTTAGTGCCAGAGCAGTACTTGCAATCCATTTTAAGTTTGTTGAACAGTCACACATACCGTACACTGTGACTGAATGGTTGTGTACAGAAAGTCAGCTTGGCCCTGCACTGTGTGATTTTAATAATAGGAAATGACTAGGGATACGCTTGTCCTGACGCAATTCAAATAAAAAGGATCAGTTTGTCAGTCAAACTGCATGGATTGTATAGAATAGTGTTGTGTAATCGTTAGGCACTATGCTTTCTACGGATAAGGTTTTAGGTTCAAATCTCACCTTGCCGACTTTCGTTTTGTTGTTTTTCTTTACTTTTTTTCCAGCTTACGTTTTACATTTACGGGTTAGTGTTAGGTTAGGGATAGGATACCGTTAGGTTAGGGTTAACTTAGCGTAGGGTTAGGCTAGCTTAGGGATAGTGTTAGGTTAGCATTAGGTTAGCTTAGGGTTAGCTTTAGCTTAGTTTAGGGTTAGGTTAGCTTAGGATTAGATTAGTTAGCGTAGCTTAGGGTTAGGTTAGTGTTAGGTTTGCATTATGTTAGGATTAGGGTTACGGTTTATCTTTTACATTTAGTTTTACTTCGTTTCCTAGTTTCTACCAAGCCTACTGCATTCTCGTCGTGTGTAACTGTTACGTCACAGGTGGTGTATTAATAAGCTTTCTTATTTCAAGATCCACAGGCGTATCTATAGCCACTGCCTTAATAATACCAAGGTTTTTTTCAAGGAAAATTTCAGGAACCCGGTTTGGATCTGTAGGGACCCGATTTTATCTGATTTTAGGGGCTCGATGATAATTTTCTCTGATTCTAGGGACCTGATTTGAAATTCTAGGGACCCAAATCGGGTCCCTAAAATGCCTTAAAAAAACCCTGATAATAGGTATCTTCATCAGAATCCTGCAGGTCCAGAATAAGAGAGTTGAATTGGCTTGAATCAGGAACCGAGGAAGGCACTTGGACTTATGTATTCTGTTTACAGTTTCCTTTCCAGGTCGATTGTCCAATATTTTTGTTTAGACTGTTGCAATAATTGTATACGTTTCGCCTTACTTTTTTCTTACAAGAACTTCCCATACCTCATTTCCGACTCCAGTGCTTTATGTACAGTAGTACTGTATGCCCACTCAACTAAACATCTCAAGTCTCAACACCGTCACGTGTCTGATCCACATTGACGTCAAAAGAACAATCAGCCAGTGTTCACCAACTAACTTCAAAAACTGCGCAAACGATTAGAACTGAATGATGGCGTGACTCGAGTCAATGATTCGACTCGAGTCACAGTTTTTAGTCACCCGAGGTCTGTTGAGTTGAATTCATTTGGCGATAATTAGCATTCCAGTAAGAAAACAAATGAGTGCAAGACGCGAGGGCATTGAAGGAATCGGCAGGTTATCAAGTCGATACCCTTCAGCAGTTGAATTAGTTTTGTGACTGCCCAGTTTCAACTCGTGGTGATGCATATGCGTGAAAAAAAACTGCCAGATGATCAACACAGTTGTGCAGGAAGTGATGAGTCGCAACCAGTCTCTCTTGGTGGTTCAGGTGCTCAGATCCGGAAAGATCTGCACTTGTCAGGAAAGTAATAACCCAGCTAAAGTGAAAATCTACCACAGCCGATGCAATAGATGGAGCTGCATTGGGCCCCACACCATGGGCGTCCGCAGAATTTTTTCCAGGTAAGGCAAAGTCAACATTTTGCTCATCTTCTTCAGACTGTTGACGATGCAACGCAAATGGACGAACACAAAAAGAAAATGTCGAATGTTACGACAACAGTTGCAAACAGTGTTTTCACTGAAAGAAAACTTTAAACTGAACAAATATTTGTTTTGGTGACCATGGATATTTTGAAGACTGAGTCAGCAGAGTTCTAAATGTATTACAAACTGTGTGAATTTCTAGAATAAGTGCAAAATCTTATGAAAATCCGAACAAAGTACCATTCAATTCAAATAGCTTCCTGTTTTCATACTTTTCCAATGTTTTGGAATGTTGAAAATTGCGCAAGATGAGATTTTGCGCAAATGGTCTGGTGGCACGGCTCATTTGCGTACCTTAAGAGGGAGCATTAGTTACAAAAAATGCACTTTGTTGGCAGCAATGCTTCTTTTTCACTCATATTTTATTACACACAGTATTAGTGATGCGCCCGAGTCATTTTTGTCGAGTCAGAGTCACGAGCCCTTCGAGTCAGAGTCATCTGAAATTTTGTCGAGTCAACTGATTCTATTTGAATAAGAGGCCATGCCCTCTCCCCGAAACACACTTTCTATTTGAATAAGGTCTAAGTAGGTTTTTGTTGTTAACAAGTAGGTTTGTTTTGCTGCTGCCTTTGTAATTAACTTCTGCTGGACTTGTGTTCCAACCTTGCCTCCTCAATCTGTGCTGGTGTTGTATTCCATGGGAATGAAACAGAGGAACTGCAGAATGGAGGCCTAGGGAAAAATCAGAGATGGTAAAAAAAAGTGAAACCAAGGCAAAAACAAAAGCCAAGGATGAGAACTCTACATTTATAGTTAATTCACTGCTATTCTTTATGAATCAGAGACATAAATCAAAAGTTTTAGACTCAACATTTCAAATGATGCTGAATTATTACAATGTAGAGACAATTTCAGAGGCTAAGGCTCTGCTGCACATCAGAATTGCTCCTGAAAAAAGGTTCATTAAAAGAAAAGGTCAGGGAAAGGCAAGAGAAACATTGAAAGACATCCATGATATGATAGTAGAACTGGATGCTAATCCTAATAACTCAATAAAACTGGTGACAGAAGATACTGATTTTCCTTCCCTTGATTTGAAACATATTGATGCAGCATCTCTTTATCACAAAATAATACAGTTGAGCAAGGAAGTAGAACAGCAAAGGAAAGTGAAAAACTGTAGATGCGACGAGGATAACAATCTGCTTGTTTCTGATTTAAAATCTTTCAGAAATGAACTGCGGGCTGTGGCAGAAGAGACAAACAAATCAGCAAAACAGATGTCAGAAAAGTTATCAATTATATGTTCAGAGATCAATCAAACTGATATGAAACTCTCCAATATCAAACAAGAGCTTAGTCAGATGAAACAATCAGTGGGAATAAATTATTTGCATAAAGGATCAATGTC
>Ga0210059_1015070_pt1 | contig 11338 bp, 7 predicted proteins | sample Ectturendosymbi2_FD_188042 | JGI IMG/M metagenome (GOLD analysis project Ga0210059, IMG submission 188042) | Ecteinascidia turbinata endosymbiont from Florida, USA - Sample 2 (SPAdes) (version 2) | ecosystem: Host-associated > Tunicates > Ascidians > Unclassified | place: Key West, Florida... | reverse complement strand
AAGTGCGAGATGCTGCGAACCTCTCCTCGTTCAAAAGACTGCTCAAAACTCACTTTTTTAATTCTGCCTTTCCTCAAAATTGTCGTTCAGTATGTTCTTAGTGTATTTTAACGTATTTTTTAATTCGCTTTGCGTGTCACTTCCGCAACGTCATTGTTCAGCGCCTTAGAGCGACATGTCGGATTTCGGCGCTTTATAAATGCATGAATTATTATTATTATTATTATAATACAAATGAAATTAGTATGAAACCTTTTTTGCACTCTGGATTTTCCAAAGAAAATATAGTAGGCTACTTCACGTCTGTTGGAAAGTTATTTTTTACTTCTTGAACAGCTTTACAACTTTGCCACATTTTACAGTACATACAGACAGTTATAAATGATCGTATTTTGTCATAAGTTCGAATCAACTTAAAATTTTCTAGGCAACTCTTTGATTTGCGAATATACAGTGACTATTCCCATTTTTGCCTCTGTTGAAGAAATATCAAAAGATTAAATTGCATTGCAAGTCATTTTGGTATCTGAAAACAAGGCTTTTGCAAATATTTTTCCCTCGCGAACAGAAAGTAAATTCTCGAGAACGACGCTATGCTTAATGCTCCCAAAGGATGAGCTTCCAATTTATAAAGGTTTTATTACAGAGCTTTGAGCAATTGTAGGAATAGGTATTTCTCAATCCATCCTTTGTTATTTGTTTAACAAAAGAGTATGAGAAGTTGACATGCTCTTGAGACAAGCAGCGTAGAAATGTTGTTGACAGTCTTCTGCCAAACAGCATGGCGGCATTCATTCATCTCCTAATCTCCTGAGAGATTTCGTTGGCGGTTGTATCAGCTGTCGAGAGGTCAAAGCACGAGTGCGTTTACGAAGAACCTCATCATTTATGCGAACTCAGCAGCTCGTGAGTCAACCCAGCACTGCAGCACACTTTGTTTTACGTGCAAGCGCATCTCGAAGAGGAATTTGTGGTGGTTTAGGGTTTTAGTTAGAGTAACCATCGTTTTCTTTCTTTCAGTTCGAGTTTGTTCCTTGCAAAAAAGAAAATCGTACCTTTCTTTTACAAATTCGGCAAAACCTTGAATTTGTCGCTAACTTGAAATAAGTGCTCTTGGAATTCCATGCATAAGCTACGTTTTTGAACAGAAAGAAAGGCAATTTCAGCAGAACTTACAGTATTTTTTAATCAGTTTGTTACCAACCACGAAATGAGGTGTACAGTACATCTTTTACCTCCAATGTTTATTGAAGTTAGATACTCTTTGCTCACAAGAGTAGGTATTCAGGGAGCTTTTGATGTAACACACTGTGCTTCAAAGCGCTGACGTTATTCGCCTTGAATGGACAGCCCCATCATCGCGGCGTCGCAGCCTACGTCATACAGTCATTGTTGATTGAGGTCATAATTATCAGTTTGGCTTCCCCAGTTCTGGAGCTCACTGTAGTGTAGGCAATACTGCAAAATAAAACGGGAGAGATTTCTGTGATTTTTAGATCTTTGAAAATAGTTGTTTATTGGAAATCGCCTAAGAACGAAATGAGGCTAATGTCTGAAGTATTATGCATATCTGACCACTTTTCGTAAAAGATAAAAGCTAAAAAATTCAGGTTTCAACATTCTTGTGATAGCAAGTTCCAGTATTTTGAAAATTTAAATATAGCGATATTCGTACTTTTTCTGACCTTTTTACGACTTGGCTTTAACGTAATCGACTTGGTCATCAGCAATAAACAAATCATGGTTTTATGAATTGTCTAAAATATGTATTTTGGTAGGTCATATTATCCTAACTCTAATTCAAAATGCAAAATTTCCTAAATTTTTAGGAAAATCAAAGTTGCTTTTCTTTCTATCCACGTTATATGATACATGTGAGTGCATAGCTAAATCATCCATTTTCGTTCACAAATTGAAAGCCCTTTTGCTTGGTAACAAGAATAGGATAAAACCATCGTAATAAAAACAAAGATAGAACGAAAAACAGCCTAATGATTAACCCGAGTTTTCTATAAAACTAATTTCTTCCTCATATTTTAAGTTTATTTTTCTTGCATATTGTAAAGTATATAGCCAAACAAATCGTATTCAACAATCTCTGATTGTTCTGCTGGCTCCACACTAAGACGGAACCAAATAAGATTGGAGATGCAATAACACCCCCTTGTCCTGGGACGACCTCTGGACCGCTTTTCTGCGGATGTAGCCAGCAGGACCTGCCTCTCCGATTTTTTTCTGGGAAATTCTGGTTATGTGGTCGAACGATCGTAGCTGGGATCTTTATTCGGAGAAGTGGATCGACATTCTAATTTTACAGATTACTAATTTTACAGATGCGTACTTTGTCGCGAAGTTTCACGCCGTAAACTTTTCATAGAAAACCCACCTGTCCTTCGTTTGCAAGGGCGTAGGCAAGGGGTAGGTGGGGTTGGGGTTAACCCCCTTGAGTTTGATATGTTACAAAAAAATTATTACCTACGCAATAGAGATTAATTGTTTTCGTAAACTTTTTGCTTGTTAATTTGTCGACTTAATGCAAATGCCACGGAATGAATTAGCCTGCGTATTTCAAGGAACATTGTAAATGGGCCAAAAAGTAATAATTATGTTTTGGCGAGAATCTGGCTTATTGTCTGCACTCAGGAACCATTTCATCACTTGCAGACCTTTCGTCCACTACACATGTTTAAGATCGTGTTGCGCGATAATTCAGTTTATCCGAAACAATTGTCTTTATTTTATCTGCTTTGGCTGATCAGCACATGCGCTGACTGCATTGTCTACACTCTACATCACCAATTTCTAACATGATAGAACTGTTGCACGAGCTCAAAAATAGCAGTTGTTAATATAGAAATATTCAGGCATTTGATAATGCCTCAGCAGGGAAGAAGGAAAACTAAAACTTTGCTGGACTTCTATACATAACAAAAAATCGAAAGTTTTCTTGCGTACTTTATGCGCATTCTCAAATTCTTGTATAGTTTGGCAAGATTCGATCTTGCAAACTGGGGCGTACTCCAGCCAGTCCAGCCGCACACCGACTATGCTCCACTGCTCGTATTCGACGAGACATCAGCGCAGGTTGATTTTGCAGCCGTAAATATTGCTCTGACGTGGTGATGAATGTTTTTTACTCTTTTTTACGCGCAGTCTGATATTTTTGCAGTTATGAACTGCTGTGCCGTAGCGTTGTGTGTATTTTTGTCCGATATCCTAACTTGGAGCGCTGATAATTTATATTCAGTGCAATGACATATAAAATAAGGAGAGTGCGTGTAGAAGAATACGCATGTTGTGTCAACAAACTTCGCCAAAACGGTGGTGTGGAAACAATAATATGACGTCAAATTGTGACGTCACAAACAGCGCACACCAAATACAAATGACCACTATATGCTATTGAATTGTTTTGTATTGTTCGGTGCAGCTGTTACACTGTTTGAACCTACAAAGTTTAAACAAATGAAAATGCATGTTGTTAATGCGTCTTTAAATTAAGTTTAATACAATTTTTCTTATAGTGTCTTCATGCTTAGGAATAAATTATTTTTCTATTCAAAACGGCACGAACTTTTCTCCTGCAAAGAGTTGTTCTGCTCTCAATTGCAATACGGTGCCACAACGACATTGTAGAATTTCATTATTCTTAATGCTGGTTGAATATTTGGGCTTTAAACACTTCATTTCTTTGTTTTTTACCACTTTGTCACTGAGGTTTTATTTCGTCTCCTTTTCTTGTCCGTCTATGAAAGCATCGCCGATTCTGCTAAAAGCAAACTATGTGCAACGGAGTCATGACTCATTTTAACCAAAATCGTTTCATGAGGTACTAAGAATTTATTAAATGTTCTCATAACAATTTAAATTCATACAATTTTATAAAAAATTCTTTTAGTCAGTAGAAACAAAAGACATAACGAATTTTCATCATCACCGTTACGAATCGCAATGAGAGAACTGGGCGTGTTGCAAAGGTGTGTGACACCGATATTATGAAACCAACGTACTGTACGCCGTTAGATGCTGGTAGAGAAAAATTCAGTTCATACGGTTTTGTTTTTGCAAACTGGAGTGCTTTGGAAGCGGAGAATTTTGCGGGCTGCTTCACTGTTTCGAACTTCACTGTCTGAATCGCATTCCATGAGCAATTCCAGATCAGCTCATTATCTCCACAAGTCGAACGGCAACGCGACGGGATATTGTCAAGTGTCGTGTTTTATTAGATGCGCGACCGTAGAAAGTAAACTGGTAAAGTTAATGGACTTCAAAATTGATCATGCTTTCATTAGCAGTAACATCATCTTTTCTACTCTAAACCTTGCATCTTTAAAAAATTGTGTGGTAAACTGCATCAGAACGTAGTTTTACTTCTGTGGCCACACACTCCAGCATGCCGGCTCCCGCTCACGCGTTCTCGGCTAGCAGCACAAGCACACACACGCACAAGCAATTGACATATAATCAAGCATGGAAAATCGTTACGAATCATATGTACTACCGATCTCCCTTGGTTTGAATACAGCAGTTTAAGCTTGTTCCACAAAGTAGTTAAATTATTTAAATATCGGATTTCATGTGAATGAGTCAAATCCAGAAATCTTTGATATCCTGTTATATCGCGCCATGTGCGATGTAGCCTAAGTTTTGCTTGGTAACAAATTTATTCTAAAATGATAAACTTCACCAATACTAAATGATGTTTTTCATCAAGAAAGTGGCAATTCTGACAAAAATCAAAATTCAGTGTTCCTTTGATCAGAATTCATATTTGAATAAACTTTACTTTCAAACATTTTTTCGTTCTTTCGTTCAGATTTCCAGATGAAATGTTTAATGACTTCACGCCCATATACAAAGAAGTACAACTTACGCACACATGGTGTGAGAAACACTGTATGCTATTGAGGGAAAAATACAGATATGCGGCGCTAGCAAAGAGCACACGCCACACGCGTAGATGACCCCAACACGGTTACTTTGATACTTAGCACTGCTCCAAGCTGCAGTAACATCTTCCAAGTAGACCGAATCGTATCATGTATGTGGGTGGCTGTGAAGGACCAGGGGTGAATTGGGCTGCTGTCCTCCCCAGGCGAAGTTACTTCTAATGTAAACGGAACCGTTGAGTAATGTACCCTGTTAAAGTATGTTATTCTGAATATAAGGTTTTATATGCATAATGCTTTCGTACGATAAATGGAGTGGCAATATTAACAAAATATGATGCATGCAACTTTAAGCCGCCCAGAAAGAGTTGGCTAAACTTTGTCACAAAACGTGTTTGCAGGTTTCGTTTCAGAGTGGGTGATATACGTCAGATTTTCAACATTTTCTATGATTTTTAAAATATAAATATACCAAATGTATTATTGATTTTTGTTTCGAGAAAGCAGAAGACCAGTAGAAAGAATAAAATGAAGAACAGTCAGATGAAAATAGTTTTGTATTTCTGTATGCTGCTCTTTTGTGCAAAAGTAGTTCAAAGGTTTAACAAAAAAAAGAAATATTATATTTGGGCCATTATGCAAGGATATTTCGATAAACAATTGTTCACTTTCAAAATCCTACAGAAGTTTTCAAATACAACAAAAATATGCTCACAAAATTTTTGATTTTTATTTCGAGCAAATCTTTCCATGTATGGAATTATCTGAGAGTGCTGGAAAACGGAAGTTGGAACTTTTTTTGCAGAAGTTTGTAGTTAGGGTCGCATGGAAATCCGTGGGTATTGGTGGAGGCTTATTACGGTAGTCACCTGGCCTGAATGAGGCTTCGCATTCTGATTTTATCTAAAATAGCCAGCACACTATTTTATGCAAAATTTTGAAGGGAATATGCTGCGTCCAAATACGTTTACATTAAAGCAGGACAAGAAAATGTTAGAAAACTACCTTGGTTTCTATTCTTGTTCTTGTAAGTATTTTAGTGGTTGAGTTGCCTTCTTCGAAATTTAGCAAATTTTCATAAAATGCGACAGATACTCTTTTTCATGAACATTTGCAGACTGTGTTCTATAGCAACGGGTTTGTTCTAGTTTTTCCAGTTTTCAACCGGTATAAACATTTGTTCATTTTATGCGATCCAGACGAACTTTTAAAGTAATTTTTTTCAAATATTTCTTCCCAAACAATGGCCGTGTTTTCGACTTATTTCTAGCTGTTGCTAACTGTTTTATTGTCTTATTTTTAGCTGTTTTATTGTCTTTGTTTTTGTTCGGTTCCAAGAGGTAATTTTGATGAAAGTAATCTTTTTCAACCTCTTCTTGGAAGCAGTTGATATTTCCTTGGGTTTCCATAGTCTTGTATTTTTTGGATGGCAAACCGTAATACAGTTGAGCGCTTAAAAAGGTGCAAGTGAATGTGGTTCTGCGCAAGTCTCGAAGACTCAAGGGACAACCTAATGACGTCACCTTATGATCGGAAAACGAAAATAGTATGGCATTGCCAAGAGCGACCTCGACTGTCATATATGTACATCGCACATACGCAACGCAATGCTTTCCCGGGATGCATAGTGAAGTCTGAATTGTTTGTTATGTACCAAGGTTCTACTGCTTGGTACAAGAGTGCACTAAACAGAATTTGTAAGCTGTTGTCTTTGCAAAGAAAAGCTAACTTCAGGTTGTTGCAAAACAAAACTTCAAGTGCTTCTTGTTTAAGTGACTAGGAAGTTTCTTCAACCTCTTTAATTTGTGCGTAAACTTCAATTTTCCAAGGGCTTATCCTGAAGTACTTTTAGTGTTGTTCCACTGCTTTTTTCAGTTGCAGGGCATTGCCTATTAGTCTACCGCCCGGCGATATATTTAGCGTGCTGCCACCTAAAATAAAAACTTCTTATCTTTGCAGGAAGTTATTATTAACACATCGCTTAATCATGTGTCCTACTGTGCTGATGATAAGGAAGACAAGCGCATGTTCTGCTTTATCGCAAAAAATCGCGATGGTCAACATTACTGCTACGGTTTGGAATCAGCGAACGAAGTACGTTTCATGACATAAAACTGAGAGCGTGTATGTATTGTCCGGTTATAGATTCTGGAATTTTGTATAGAAGCTATTTACTGTCTGAAACTTTATTTCTATAAACCCATTTGCATGTCTTCTAAATGTTTCGAGTCAAAAAGCGAGTAAAATAAAATTTTCTTTTCTTTAACTTTGTAATGGGACTTCTTATGTGTGTCATAAGCACGAAACTTTCTAGGGTTCTTTCGGTGACTGAAAAAAAGTTGTTCAAACTTTGAAATGGTACTGAACCTTGAAATAAGAACAGTTTTACTCTACAATGAATTTTTTACTGTAAATTGTTTGTGTTATTATTAAGAGTGGTTAGCTACGGTTCGCTACATCAATGGAATTCTAGCAAATATACGTTCATTGCGGTGTAATCATACTGTATTAATTCATGTCGATGACAAATAAACGAAGCAACCGGTAAAGTGATTGGGTGGGTCAAGAGTGCTTTGAAATAATAGACTGAAAACCCCTGAATTGAAAGTCTATGAATAGCAGCAAATGTATGCCGGGTTGATACCAATAAAGCACGGAAACATTGATGCATGTTGAACCACTGCTGCAGCACGTTGAAATAGTCGGGGCATGGTTAGGCAAAATCACCTATGCCAAAGAGAAGCTAAAAATAGGTAATGTTATAAATAAAACAACATTAACCTTGCTCAGCTAACCTCTGCCCAGTTTGGGCAAATGGTTGTTCTACCTAAATTAAAAATTAGTTTACGTTCACGTAGAAAGCTAGTTCTTTCAGTAGCTGCATATTTTTAGATGCTCTTTCGGGCAGTCCTATCGAAATCTCCACAAGTTTTGTAGTTTTCGATGGGGAACAAAAATTTGCCCAAGTTGACCCATGGTTACCTGAGGTGCAACAAAATTCTTTCACAAAGATCACTCCCAAGGTAACCTTGACCAATTTGTGCAAAAGGAGTTGGTGCATGTAGGTTCACTAGTCAGCCATGCCAGCAGCCTTTGACCGAAGCCGGCACGAGAGTAGATCACAAGAGGGCAAGCCCTGACGACACAAATCAATTTGGCGCGAATGGCTCCTGCTCATCTCGTGGTTTTCATTGAGAAACAGGCAGGAGAATGTATGACGCCTTCTCCGTCAGAGGAAAGAAATTGGAGTGGGGAGCATTTGTCTACATTGATCACTTCCAAGTTTTTGCAAAGATTACTCACACCCCTGGAGTACTAACCCTGGGTTATTTCAACCCAGGCAGGAGTGGCGGCCACGTGGTCCCTAGGTGAAAATCACCCAACGTTATGGTTGATTGTGAGTTCGGGTAAAATCACCCGAGATTATGATTAGTGTGAGTTCGGGTGAAAATTGCCCCACGTTCTGGTTAGTGTGAGTTTTTGGTTTCCCTGTTAATGCCTTGACATTGTACAAATTGACAAAACTCCACCAATTGATAGTTTTGGTATTTCAATTTGGGGGTCTTGGTGCACTGTTTGGGTGGGCTTAGCCCACCAAATCTTCCCTGTGGCGACGGTACTGGCCGTATTTGAGACATGAAAGTCAATAACAGTGCCGCGATCAATCTGTTTGCCCAACACTTGTAAAACATTTGCCCATTTTGGGCAAGTTCACCTTATGTGCCAGATTTTCTTAAAAAATTTGCCCATTTTGGGCAAGGTTGATTTATGTTGCTGAAAATTGCAATGAAAATAGAAAACTTCCATGTCTCAACCTAATTTACTTTTATTGCCGACAGAACCAGAAGCTTGAAATGAGGTTCTGTTTAAACCTTAAACTGACCACCAATGACGTCTACTGGCGGAATTTTTGGATTTTTCTTTACTTTTTCATTCATTTGTTAAGAGCACTTCCCACATTTTTGTTTGGAAAATTGCTTTTGATCTTCATCACATAAAAAGTTTTCCAAAATTAACACGTTTTTTTTTCTGATCGGATGAGCTTGAGAAGACTTGCTAAGTTGTACAAAACCCCCGCGAGTGTCTGAGCTTGTCAGTTAGTCCAGTATAAGCGAATAAACAAAATCTGCCCATTTTGGGCAAGGACAACAACGGTGTTTGTATTTAGAGGTTACCTGAGCAGGATTAACTTAGTGCGATTTATTAAATATTTCTAGCGTAAAAAAATAGCCTGTAGTCAATTTACATAACACTTTTAAGTAGATTTGGAAAGTATAGACTAACTATTTCTTTGTCATAAATTTGTGTCTGCGTACACGAACGCCAGACTTCCTGAAAGAACATTTCTAAAGCATCAAAAATTGTGCCCACCCTCAATGTGTGTGGTTACTTTCTACTGATTGAACAAACAATTGGAAGTACTTCAAAGCTTTTTTCCAGCTTTTGCCCGAAAACAATGCAAGCGTTATTCACAGGCTTGTCCATGGAACACTTTTTTTGTGTGTCATTCCATGGAAACTTGTGACTGCCCCACTCCCATTCCACGGGATTTCCACGGAATGACTTATGCGAAGTACATGTGTATGTCTAATGTCAGATTCTACATAGCCGTGGCTGAAACACCCAAAATTTCCAACAAGGGGCTTCAACGAAAATTGGGTGACGCTTTTTCAGTTGTCATACAATTCAGTGCTCAACGAGACTCTTATTTTTTTCGCATTACTCCGACATGGCGCTGAGCTTTTGCGTGTAACACTTGCTGTGTTGTGGGCATGTAATGATGGTATTCAACTTAAGAAAGTTCCTGCTGCATGACGTAAAGTTGCTAACGATGGGACATGGGATAAATTTCAATTCCACTGTCCCATACCGCGGGACAAGACCCATTCCCATGGACAAGGCTGGTTATTGAACTTACACTCTTCGAAGAAGCACCTCAGTATTCTTTAGCCTAATATTTCAAAAACTTATACTTTGCTAGAATTTTAACCACTAATGCAGACACTTTTTATTTCGTATGTGAAGATCGATGATGTCGTACAACTTATACGTTGCTTGTATTCATTGGTTTGTAGTTTCACTTTCTGTTTCTCTGCTTGCTGCAAACTTCATTTCATCAGTGTCCACAATGTTTTCATTACATCTGCATGTTTTTCCTCTATGGGCAGTCCGTTTGCTCGCTAATTTTAGCGAATTTGTTTTGCTTGATTTAATACAGAAAAGCTTTTACATTGCTCTTGTTGGAAAATTCTTCATTGTGCTTTGCCAAATATTAATCAACAGACCTTGCAACGGGGGCTTTACTAGCTTAACTTTTTTGCAAACTTATCGCGTCTCAAAGACCATTCACACTATTCAGGTTTTCTACTATTCAGAAACTTGCAAGGTTCAGCTCATCATATGTACATATTTTGAGTATGCTTTTCGCCAACGCTGTGCCTGTACCTCCATCCCTGTTACTTGGATGTGTTTTCATTGGTGCGCTGTTGTTACGTTATTTCGTGTGTTAAAAGGGCAAAAGCAACAAAAGTGCACGAGTGAAATACTCGATTCACGAAAAACAAAGCGATAAACCAGCCTCAAAGATCAAGCATTAGCATCGAGATACCTCAGCAAGTTACTGCCTTATCACTACAGAAGTTGGTAGATCGATGCACATGCTCCAGTGGAACCGTTGGGGAGGTTTTCAACCTGTCACCATTGACGATAAACCTAAGTTAAACCGAAAGCAGTTTCCAGCTGTTTGTTGTCAAAACAATCAATGTATCAGGAAATTCTGTTGTATATCATCTTGTAAATACTCGTAACGTACGAGTGTACAAATTGGAGACTGGGGCAGGTTGAAAAGCTAAGTTATGGTTACGTCTTTGTTTAGAGTGCGTGTAATGGATGAAAAGCATATGTGCTTGACGTAGTTTGATATTTATGCAACAGTTTAATGCAGTGTTTCCAAAAATATGGGTTGCGACCCCAAGTTGGGTCGTCTGAATATTTTTTAGGCTGCTTGTTGTTCTCAATAAAAATATGGCTCGGGGAAAACCTTTCATTTTATCACATGTAGCAGAAGTTACATGCATGTACGCTATCGTAATGTAGTTTCTGAAATCAACGTAACGCAAGTCAAACGTGTTCTGCCAGATATGGTAATCACTTTTACGTTGCTACACCATAGTTTGATGTTCTTCGTGTTTATGGTGCTCTGTTTTTTTGTGCACCACATAGAACAGGCGTGGCCAAACTGCGGCTCTTCGAACGTTTCCCTGCGGCTCTTTGAGCTTTCCGAAAAATTATATATTTGTTTTTCATTTTTTATTTTTTTTGCAAAGTGTAAAAATATTGTAAAATGGTTCTGTGCAGTGCCGTGGCAAGGGTAAGTGAGGCCCCCCCCGAAATTTCACGTGGGGCCCCCCATACGCTATTGGCCTATTATTATGAATTGCAGTAAAAAG
>Ga0210059_1015069_pt1 | contig 11339 bp, 7 predicted proteins | sample Ectturendosymbi2_FD_188042 | JGI IMG/M metagenome (GOLD analysis project Ga0210059, IMG submission 188042) | Ecteinascidia turbinata endosymbiont from Florida, USA - Sample 2 (SPAdes) (version 2) | ecosystem: Host-associated > Tunicates > Ascidians > Unclassified | place: Key West, Florida... | reverse complement strand
TAAAAGCGGGGGGGGGGGCAGGCCCCCATAGAAATAAAAATGGGGGGTATAGGCCCATGCGACCCCGGTTCCGCCACCTATGATAGAGTCAGTTCCACGAATTAGTGAAGTTCACTGTACCAACAAAAATAATTTTAACTTCACTCTAGAATTACGAACCGTTTCTTTGAAGGAGTATAGCTCAAGTTTTTCTAGCTATATTTCATTCAACCTTATCTTGAGCTTCTGGTAAAATGCAATATCTAAAGTTGATTTCTTGGCTTTAGATTTACTTTCAGCTTTGACATGAAAAGAAATTATTTTCCATGCTAATTATTTCCAGCTTTGAACTGACATCAAAACACTTCCTTCATGCAGACTGACTAATTAGTTTTAGATGACGAAATATTTTCAAATATTGCAAATGCTGTATCAATGTTTGAACAATGGCGTTAGGTTTTGTGCGCAGCAAGAGAAATGCGTCGTTATTTTCATTGTGCTAAATTGTCTCTTCAGCAGTGGCAGATCCAGGGGGGGCAGTTTAGGGCAACCAAAACGTCTGTGGCGCCCCCTTGAATGGCGCCCCTTTGCCATAAATGCGCCCCTTTTTGGTGCCCATGTAAGTAGAAACAGAGATAAAAATACTCCCTAATAAACAATGCTTTTCGGTTGGTTGAACGTCAGGATTTGCGTGCCGGGCTTTACCCCATGGATGTAGGAGCATGCAAATTTTTGGGGGTGCAAAAGATTTTTGCCGAAATTTTCACAAACTTGCCCAAAAAGGTGCCGTGAAACTTTTTCCGACCGTTTTTTAGTGTGACCTCTAAAAATGGTCTTTACTTGCTTTTCCGCAAATGTTGGGCACCATTTTAAGCGACTTTTTTGCCCAGATTTTCGGGGATTTTGCCTAGATATTAAGGGATTTTGTTAGGATTTTCAGGAATTTTGCCTGAATTTTCAACAAATCAAAACGTTTGGGGGTGCGCTTGCATCCTCTGCACCCCCGCCTCCTACTTCGTTATTTCTTTGTCGCGTGAGAACTGCCCAGTCTTACGTTAAGTCAGATAATCACAAACTCAATCGCTTTCCCTTAACACAGCTCTCGACTTGCCGCTGGGCTGTACGAAATTGGTCTGTTTTCATACAAGTTTATTTCTTTAATGCCTGATGACAGCTTTGCAAGGGAAGGCAGCAGTGAAAAGAGGAATGCAATGTGGGAAACTCATAACTGACTCAAGATTTTACAAGCCTCCAAAATGATAACGAAAAACCAGTTTCGGGGCTGTTGCCATTGCAGTCCGTGAGTGCGCAGTATGTCTGCATCATCGTGTTGCAACAATAAAGGTGAGTGGGTGAGTTTCTTGAAGGAACTAATCTCCTGATTGAACCATAATGCAGCATGTAAAAAGCTATATAGGTATACGTTAGCAAACAACTTGCCGCTATCTGACAAAAATGCATTGTATGTGCTCGATTAGCTCAAAGAATTATGAGCTAACTATGTAATTGTGCAACTCTTCACTCCATATACATGGACAATGCAGAGGAGTATCGAATTACTGCTCGGGGCGTAAAGAGGTCAGATGGCGCACGGGGCAAGAAGCAAGTTTGGCGCCCCCATGTTCGAACCTGAGGTCTGTTGGAAAAAAATGTACTGCATTGTGATATTGTTAGGACTTTTCGGCGTCCCCTGCAGTCATTCGGCGCCCTCATAGTGATTAGGCGCCCGTGGAATTATGCCCGTTTCCCCCCCGTCGTTACGCTCCTGATTACTGCGCGCAGCGACGCGACTCAACAAACCATGGTACTCAGCTCTAACCAGAGGCATACGGGAACCTTTGGCTTTAGGGGCGGGCAATATTTTCAATTTGCCCGAATTTTTGCGCCACTGTGAGGAAAACAAATGGTAAAGTTTTGCAGGGCGATGATTCTGCATAAGCAAGTTGCCTAAACATATCGATAAGTTCTTCCTGAAATTTAACCTTGCCCGAATCTTCCCCCACCTCGTAGGCCTATAGCTCTAACGCAGAAACTTTGGCAAAATACCGGCTATCTATAGCTTGGTGGATTGAATAATTGGTTTTACGCGATCATAACAATTTTTGCTCAACATTTAAATATTTGGAGTCCAAAATTGGGGTAATGACGGCGCCTTTTGCCCCGACCCGGCTCCGCGTCAGGAAACAGTGACTGATGGCTGCGTGGTTTGTTCTTTTTGTTGCAAGTGCAAATCAGTAGACGAATCATGCTGGTCACGAAAAGACAAATTTGGCATGGTTAGCGAAATCTGCAACCGACAGAAAAATGCTTAGCTTATTGGTTGTTAGATCATTCCGCTCACACCATCTAAATGTGAACAGAAAAGCAATCTTCTGGTAAAAACCTTTAACTTTTTTACCGGTGACTGTGGTGTTGGCGAAGGTTTATGGTTTTAAATTGGTGATAGGCTGATTCTCATTTGTGTTTTCTGGCCTGACTGGATAGAAGCAGTTCCATCGCCAGATCAACAGTATTGTGGGTGGTTTGAGCTTGTTCGAGGGCTTCGTAATAGTGTACAATAAATTGAAAAATAACTTTATGGGGAGACTAGAGCTTGATTTTGGAGGTATTGTTGGTGAATTTGGAGGGTCAGCCCGATTGATCCCATTTCCGTTGAATGGTGTCACAACTTTGTGGGAGTGATGGTGTTTTCTTCACATCAGCAATCCAATGTCGAAAAATGTGAAACAGTATTAAACACTTGATTGAAAATCTACCTTCATAAGTGGCGTTAAATGTATTTTACGGCCATGTGCTTTAAGGCCCAGTGTGAATCTATCATGCGATTGTGAGATCGTTTTTCACAATAGCCAGCAGAGCTACCTTAAATGGGAGTAGTGTCCTGGCAAATGCCTTCCACTCACGTGTTGTTTTTGAATTGTCGCTTTAGCAATAAATAAGTCTTTCATGTACATGTAAATGCACGAGCTTCGCATGGAAACGTGATCGTCATTTAGCTTTTCATTTGAGTCCTATCGTGGGACATGAGTTATCACTTCCAAGTCTAAGAAGAACCGTTCTACTTCTAACCAGGTCGGGAATGTGTTTCGGACACTGTTCTTCACTGATTTTGCTACGGATAGCCAAAACAGTGGAAAACGCTAGCGGCGCAGCTTGCTTTTATACCTTTTTAATACATTTTGTAGATATACGAGTTATGTGTAGCTTGCGAAAAATGAGGCCCACTGTTGGGGACCCGTTTCAAACGTTTTCTGAATTAATGACATAAAGCGCTTTCAAGCTGTGGTTATTGTCTGCAAAATAGCATAGTTAGACCAACAAAAATAGCCACCCTTTGGCCTACAAAAGGTAACCACTTTTGTGTGACACCCAACGACTGTCGCAGACAACCTTTGGATGTTAAGCAAGTGAAGACCTTATTGGCGCCCCCTATTTGACTACCCACCACAAACGCCTGATCTGGATCCGCCAGGGCTCTTGATTATCTGTTACTACTCATTGGACTTCTCTTCGTAGAATGTAATTTATGAAGATTGCAGAGATTTATTGCGTTTTGTGAACTTTCTGATCAGCATACAGGGTGTGGTGAATGTATGATTTGATTACCTTGTCCTTGCCACGTAGTGGCGCCTGCAATCTTGCAATCCTTAATTGTGCCCCTGTGTTCGCCCCGCGGCTGTTGCGTTGTGCTTGCGGTCTCGTAATGCAATACTGCACAGTGTTCTTTTAGTACAGTTTGCCCGCCCTGGGAAGCATTTGATCAGTTACGCTGTTGTGTTTGTTTCAGAGTTTCATTGCTCGCATGTTCAGCTCCATGATTGAGCGGTGTCCTTAGTGAATTAAAGCCTGGCTTTCTGCAGATAGTGTTTAGTAGAATTCGCAGGCGAGTGCACGACACAGGGTATGTTTAAATTTAAACAACTGACCATTATCACCCATCCCAAAATGATTGCATGCCACTCAAGATGTTGTTACATGTCATCGATCAACCTAAACGTTCTTGGTGCTACCGATATTTTTCATAATCAAGGAGGAAATCATTGAGAAAATCTTAATTGCGTCTCTTCTTTTTTTGGTGCATATTTGAAAATTCTATATGGAAACCTTTTGGTGTAGTATTTGATCTAAGACATTTTGAAAAAACAATATGGTTGTGGCTTGATTGAAAATGGAGGGCTGTACAGGCTATTTGTTAAAGGAAATTGTCACCAAAATTCTCTTTTTGGCCAAAGGATTGTAGATTTTGCTCCCTTTATCCACTTTTGGATAAACACAAGGTAAATAAAAAACTACGTTGTTTAGATTATCTTGAACCTAAAACAAGTTCAATCAGGCTTTTCTTTGATTTGTATTTTAATGTTCTTTTATTAGATGCATTATTGTGCGGAACAGCCAAACAAAGTCTTGTTAAACGAGACAGTCTTGTTCCTCATCGTTCCGTTGATTTCTCTGTATAAACAAACGTTTTATTAACCAGAGCAAGAGAATAAGTAGAAACTCAAACATAAGTTACTTTAATCAGTGATACAACTGCATAGGAACCCACAACTACAATGTTAAGTTTTCTAGTCCCAAATGAATATGGGATCAAACTATGTGGTCAAAAATGAAACCTGTTGAGCTTATTTTATTCACAAAATGAGTCTAAACGCTGAAAAAGGAATTCGGGGAAAACCAAATGGAATTCCAATTTTTTGCTTAGAAATTGTTTTAAATGCTTTATGAAATAAAGCTCACAAAATAATTGACCTACCATTCCATTATTGATTCGAATGCGAGTGGAGAATCATCATCAACATCTTGAAGAAAATTTGGATCTCCATCTGGATAAAAATGTTTCATTTTTTATATGTAATAAACTCTGCATTCATGAATGTACTGCAGCTTCTGCTCATTATTTGGTCTAACAAGAGAATTTCTTATTTACATCCTGTTGGCATATACATAACCATGTATTTCATTTACTCAAGATTTTTTAAAGAAAGTCTAATCCTTTACGTTTGTGTGGTGTCATGGTGTGCTGCTTGGGTGAAATATCTTCATTGGGAAATGCGTATTTATTCTCCTGTTACAAATGTTTTCACATGAAATTGATTTCACCGGTATACAGAACAAAGAAATGAAGGAAGTTAAACTAAAAGTTTTAAACATCGGAAAGTTTGTCGAAATCACATTGTATCTACAAAACTTCTTCCACTTCTCATTAAAAAGAATCAGTAGCTGCAAAATTTATAATTATCTATGTCATAATGCATGATTTCATCCCTTATTGTTGTGGAAATAAATAATGATCAGACAAAACGTAAGACACATCGAAGCCACATTTTTAACAATTTTGAAATATTTAAAATAAACTAATTTGAAAGTTTACTCGTATCGTAAAATGTTGGTAGAAATCGTCTTCGTCGTCGTCGTCGTCGTCGTCGTCTTCGTCTTGTTTTACAATGACCTTCTCCTTCTTCAGAGCAGATAAGAAGAATGCCGAGGACAAACATCAACAACAGAAGCTTGTTCATCTGTGAAAATACTAGTTGTTAAAAACATCAGCAGAATTTAAGGATCAAACAGTCGTTTAAATCAGGGATTCTCAAACGTTTTTGTTCTGCGACCCCATTTTAAAAGTTTTTTCTAGACGACCCCTTGATGGATAGTCTAGATGTTAATGATACATGCAAATTTCCCATTAGTTAACAAAAACATTCATATCTGGTTTGTCAAGCCAATTTTTTTCGCGAAATGGGGTCGCGACCCATAGTTTGAGAAGCCCTGGTTTAAATGACGGCAAAATGTTGAATATTAAACATGAAATCAAATGCATTGCACGAGAATCCAAAATCAAATGTGAAGTAAATGCATGTACTTTTGTTCTTTATAATTAGAATGAGATTGCAAATATCAGAGATTCCACTTTTCAGTGAAAAGATAAATAAACAAAAAATATATATAAAATCACGATTAAACAAAAGAGGAAATGTTATAGTACAACAGAGGGTAACATTTTAAACCTACTAACTTTTTATTCATCAAAAACGCAACACCAGGAACATTTTTCTCTTAGTCTCACCTTCACAGTTCTTTTTCTTATCCACTGTTGAAAAAAACAAACTGCTTTGCAATGAAGGCTCTGGAGGGCGTTGGTAACTTTTAAGGATTTTTAGACGTGAAAACAGATGTGATGGCTTCCCCATCTGCGTATTGGGAAACATCTGCTGCGAGATGAGATCGGCAATGTTTGAGAAAAATTAGCAGCGCTCAACCACTTCGTGTATCGTGCTCAAAATATCACGAAGAACATCTGGGACTGTGACGTAGTAATAGATCTGGAAGGAATTTATGCTCCGGCGGTAAAGTAGCTGGTTGTAAAAAGACCGCATGTTTTGACAGTTAGGCCCAAACCAGAATGATAAACAAATTTTTTGATACTTTGTACGAAACTGATATCTTGTGGATCGTAAACATTCCAAATTACCTTATTTTGTAATTTTATGTCTTTTTTGGTACTTTTGTGGTAAAGTACAGCAAATGAAATCACTGTTAAGTTTTAAACTTACTGATTTTTTTCAAAACATCTATTCGGGAAAAAGTATGATTTTAAATAGGTAATTTGAAAACATCTTAAAAACAAATACATCAGCCTTCATCCATAAAATGATCAGCATCCTTGAAAAAATAGCTCAGTGCTTCAGTCTTTACACAGATGTTATTGAGGTTTTGCACAGAAAAAATTGATTGGATTTCGATTTTACGCTACACGTTAAAGTTATTTGAGGAGAGTATAGATTTTTATCATGACAATTCACATAGAAAAGATTGAAACAACAAGATTTGTATGAAATTTCATAGTCTTTAATTATGAGATTCACCAACACAGCACAAATATGGCTTGGCTCGTAGCTAGTGGGAGGCAATGGAAGAAATTGCCCCCCAATTCCAAATAGTTGCACCAACAATTTTCAAGTCAATCAAGCCTTTAATGTATAAGCCAAAAAATACTTCAGCGCAAATCAACGAAACTGATTAAGGAACCTATCCCACTTCAGCTTTTAGTCGAACCTGGTCAAAAGTAGAATGTTTTACCAATTCCCCATGATTAATCAAACGTTGTGTATAGTGTAAGGGAATTCATGCCATGGCCGACTTTTACCTAAGGGATGAGCTACGTATGGCAGTTGGTGATCATGAAATACAAACTTGTATCTAACCGCTTGTAATCGCTAACCGCATGTAAACACAAGGATTAACGCTTTCCGAAGCTGTTTCTGCAGCACCAACTTGCTGTATCCTATCTAATGGCGATGTAACCTTAATTTCAAGACATCTCAGAAATCCTCTTTGACAACACGGACGTGCTACAAATATAACTTAAATTTCGTAGATTTGTGTTTTTGTGCCGATTTGAAACTAAACACATTAATATGGCCGCGACATACATTTGATATGCCTTAAAGCTCAAACTTTGGCTAAGAAGTAATCCAGTTTCAAAGTCTTCTTAAACATCCATACCTTTTTGGTATTTGGTGTTTTGCAACGACATTTTGCACGAATGGTCTTCAATAACTAAACACATTATTCCTGAAAATTTTAGGCAAATTGAGCATGAACTCTTTGAGTTATGTAGTTGTGCATCCAACCTTTCCTCGGCCTGGGCCAGTGTTTCTTAACCGAGAGTCCGCGGACTCAAATGAGTCCGCGGTAGGATCTGGATGAGTCCGCAAGCACTAGGGGAAAGCAAGTTGTAATACCCTCACACAATAATAACTTATAAATTTTCTGCCATCGACGTTTATGTTCATACAGTGATTGACATGCACCTAACAAGCGTGAAAAAGTCAAAAATTTGCTGTTCCACATGGCATTTATACTTTTGAGGTAGTGTGGTCAGCAGCTTAAGCTCAAAGTTGCTATCTAAACTGCAGTCTGTTTTTTGCCGTCTTAGTTTTGAATTGCTAAACGAAAGCAGGCGTTTGCGTATGACAACTACTCGAAACTTGGATTTACTTCAGTCGTGGTAAACGGTGAAATCCGGCCACAGTTCGTGTTATGCTTAGAAGTCCTTGCTCACGGATCTCTCACAGAAGCTTAACCATCGATTGAAATAAGTAAAATACGTTGGCAAAATCTTTGAGTTTTTAAGGAGAAAAAACACCAGATAACGTGAAGTCGTACTTATCGTCGATCTACTTCAGGAGTAAAAACTTACTCCCATAGTAAAGCTATGCGTGCTTTTTCTTTTGCTTGGAAAAATGCAAGAGTAAAAGCGCCTTATACAGCAGGTGAAAGCTTGGTCAAACCAGCAGCCGTGAAAATAGCCAGGGTAATGTGCAGTAATGCCGTAGTTCAGGCGGTGGGCAACCGAGCAGCACTGCCGGGCCAAATGCACATAACCAGATTGGTCCACGGGTCACAACTGCGTGTGTCAAGCTCTGCGGGTTAGACCATTCGTTTGCCGCCCACTGAAGATTGGCAATAACCTTAATCTGCGTTCTCTGTGTGTTTGTTTGATTAAATCGCCATTGTTACTCGAGGTGTGGACAGCAGAGCAGTTGCGGTTCAGGTTTAGACAGAATTGCGGTTGGGCGCTGAGTTTGAAGAGTTCTGTCGCTATTTCGTTAGCTAAGACTAATTGGGTTTCCTAACATCACCAGGCACCAGTGCAATCTCGTGCAGGGCCACGATCTACAAACCCGATAACACTCCCGATATTTCCTTCAGGTCAGTGGTGTGACATTAAGTTTTAGAACCGTATGCTTGCTTGTGGAGCAATGTGGTCTGGATAAAGTGAATACCAGGTGCGGGTGAACTGATGTGGTCATAAGGGTAGGTAAACAGCATACTATTTTTCTCTTAATGAAATTTAAGTTTTTGTCCCGCGGGCCACACTCCATAGACCACAAAACTTCAGTTCCCGGGCAACTTTTGGCCCACGGGCTACGAGTTGCACACACCTGCCGGAGCTCATAAGTTATCTATGGTTCTTCTATAAACAACACCATCAAGTGGTGCATCCAAGAACTCAATCGATATTCTGAAACAAACTATTGTTGCTGCGAAGCAAAGTGGAAATCTTATTTCAGAGGTGGGCGAGACTGCAGATTTAGGAAACGATGTTCATGGTGTTCGTGCGATACCGTGCGACTGAGGACTACGTGGAACGATTTCTCTTTTGCTGTCCACTTGCCAAACATAGGACAAGAAAAGAAATATTTAAGAAAGTAGATTCCTTCACTAAGAAATATCAGCTTTCGCGAACTCACAACGTGTATGTTTGCGCCGATCGTGCCTATTCGGTCATGATAAGAATAAAAAAGACTATGAATTTATGAAAATGGAAAACAAAAATATTTAGGTAGTTCGCCTAGAAAAAATCAGACAGCGAAGAAATTGAAGAATATCTGACAGTTTTTAAATAGATTTCTTTCATCTGCTGTTAATCATATCAAAAGTCGCCCCTTACGTATTCGTTAATTTGGTGCTTTGATTGGCGAGATGGCGGCGGAACACAGTGGACATTTGTTTCATTAGGGCATCCGTTGGCTCATGAGGAAAGATGCTCGAGGTCGTGGTCCACGCAATAGCACCGGTGCGTTATTAAAAGAAGAGAATCATAACTTTGCTGAACGATGCATCGACATAGCTATTCTTGGGGGATTTTTTATACGTTTGAATCAGCTGAATAGCTCCAGACACGGGAAAGGTAAAATACTTTTAGATGTGTCCGAGTCATCGTCGCTTTTAAAAATAAACTACAGTTGTGGATCCATCAAATTGAAAATGGAGGAATATCTGGGTTTTTAGCATCAAATGCATTTGCGAAAGAGGTAGAAATTAATTGCGCTGCATTCGTCACATCTTTCTTGAACGCTCCACTACATCTCCCCGAGATGGATAGATATATCCCTTCTCACAATTACATAAAAAACATTTAACTGGGTGCGAAGTCCTGTTGATGTGCCAGAGCTGCAGGTTCATTGTGAAGTGGACTGTATTGCCGAACAGCAGATTGAGCTGCAAAGTCAGCAGCTGTAAAGTCTGACTCAATATTCAGTGGATGTCCAGACAATGCAACCAAATGTCTCTGATCTGTGTCGGCAGGCAACAAAAGCTCTTTTTCCTTTTCCATCAACATACCGTTGTAAAGCTGTTTTTCAACGATATAACTATTTTTAAAACCAGGCACCGATACCAACTTCAAGCAGAAGACGACATCAGGTGGGCGTTGACGACCACAGGCCCTTATTTCGACAAACTTGTGAAACAAACTCAGAGAAAGATTCTCATTGAAACTTGTGAATGTGGGCGATGAACCGAATTTGCTAGAACTGGTGTTTTATTCATTCTCGTAGTCTCAGTCTATCTTGAGTCCGCAAAGATTTACACTGGTCCGAAAATACTCCGTGTCTTAAAAAGGTTGAGAAACACTGGCCTAAGCTATGACACTTTTTGTTTTACATTTTTGTAGCAGGCAGATAATTTTGACTAGTTCATATTTATAAGTAGCTCGCATGCTGAAAAAGTGTCAGCACCCCTGATTAAAACAAACCTATCACGATGGTCTAGATATTTTATAGGTTCGCAAAAAATATTCTATAATGGCATATTATGTCAGTCTTGCGAATCATTAGAAATCTAGGTTGACAAACTTTACAATCAAATATTTATTTGTTGAAAGTTTTTCAAACTGCGTTGCATAAATAGTGCAAACTTTCAAGCACTTTTTAAAATGATGATTTCTAAATCACGACTAATCATTTCCTCATCAAGGGATGTGATTTTAGTAACTGTCAAATATTATCACTGTATATTGAAATTTGAAAACATGTTATATATTTTGCATCTACCCAAGATATCAATTGCTTATAAGATATAGCAATGATCTACATACAATTTTCTGATCATTTCTTAAATACATTTAAATCAGCGGTTCTTTCTCTACCACGCCTCCTTAAGTAATTGTTCTTTGCTTCAAGCCCCCCTGACATTAAATATTGTATTTATTGGTAGGGGAGATGTGGGACCAATGAGCCATTTTTTACGTTTTGGGTCATAAGTCGCAAAGTTTAGCTAGCAAGGCTCCAAAATTTAGCATGAATCATAATCATCTCTCTCTACTATCCACATACAAAAAAATCAGTAGGATATAATTTCAGGAAGTGGCTGAAAATTTGATGTGAAAAATAAATTTATTTGGCTCATTTGTCCCACACGCGCGGGATCAATGAACCACCGGCGTGGGACCTCCGCACCACCTCCAAGACTCCGCACCACCTCCAAGACTCCGCACCATCTCCGCACCACCTCTGCACCACCTCCACCTCCGCACCACCTCCAAGACTCCGCACCATCTCCGCACCACCTCCGCA
>Ga0210059_1015068_pt1 | contig 11340 bp, 7 predicted proteins | sample Ectturendosymbi2_FD_188042 | JGI IMG/M metagenome (GOLD analysis project Ga0210059, IMG submission 188042) | Ecteinascidia turbinata endosymbiont from Florida, USA - Sample 2 (SPAdes) (version 2) | ecosystem: Host-associated > Tunicates > Ascidians > Unclassified | place: Key West, Florida... | reverse complement strand
GAGAGGATAAACTGCTATGTTCCTCCCAGTGTTGGTCATGTGCTAACACCGTTTCTGTAATGTACGCTGATGTATAGCTAACCACTTTTTGTGTTCTTGTGTCTGTGATATGGACCATGAGTCCGCAATAAAATATCATTATTATTATTATTATAAACCTGTGTCTGGTTTTCAAAACTTATTAAAAAAGTAGTGTAGCTTACATCAAAATTTTCCCATGAAAAGAATCGTTTCTATCAGCCCACCCTAAAAAACAATGCCGAGAGCCCAAACGACGACCACTCGCATAGCAGGAATTCCCTTTGGACCAGGTTCATCGTACTAACTGCTAGTGCCACTAACTCAGTGTTATAAGTAGACAAAGCCAGATACACTACAGTTCAAATGGAAAAATAACCACAGCAGAGCTATGCCTCTGGGAGCAAAATATACACTAATTTTCTGTTTTTACATTTGATAGTGCACAACATCTGATGTTATTTTTTTGGATTGGATCAAAAAATGACAGGGTGTTCTTGTTTGAAAGTGGCTATAGGTCCGTTGGCAGTGACACAGTTAGAAAAAAGCGCTGAGTTTGTCACATTTGCCGCACTGTCATGGTAGTCAGGTAGATGTGTCTTACTGTGTGAATGGTTTTCGTGCTGACTCTTGCCATAATCAGGCACCATTTGTTTTGGTTGTAGTGGTTGCACTTTTCGTGATACCGGTCTTAATTAACTTTTTTCAAAAATTTCCAAACTTGTGTGGTTTAGGTTTATAAGTGTTAGGTTCAGGTTTACTAAGTTTCTACCAAGCGTAGTCCAACCTACTGCACACTTGCCATGGATTAGTGTCATGTTACATGCGATGGATGAATAAGTTTTCAAAAATGGAGGTTCACTGGTGGACCTATAACCACTACCTGTTTCATTTGTATTTGACCAGTGTCGTATTCAGACACGGATGAATATCGGATACTAAATTTCAGATATTTTCGGATAAGGACTGGATATTCAAAAAATTTATTGGATGTGGATCAGGAGTCAAAAAATCAATATCCGCACATCTCTGGTTCTTATTTGTCACTCAGGAGAAAAGCGCTGTAAAAAAAATAAAACGCGAAGGGCTGTTTCAGTAGTGATGTAGTGGCGTGAAGCATACGTAGTGTTGCAGTTAACTGCATCGCCTTGAACTACTGAGGCAAGCACAAGAGAAAGATGGCTATTAGGGGCATTAACTAACAGGAAAGCTACCAGCAGCAACAGAGATCCATCACTGACTTCACTCTACCACTACTAGGTTGCACTATCATTATATAGGGATAAGTGAACTACGATAATTCGCTTGTGGTGTCTATCACAGTGACTTGTTACTCATGGGCACCATCTAGCGGTGACGATTTATTTTCATGTGGCGCCATCTCCAGGCCGCCACAGTAGTCACATGACTCAGCTGGATACGTGCCGATGGTGATGGCACGTGATGTCATGAGTGAGGCATGAAGCTCTGTTACAAGTCTATTATCCATAGAGGCATCAAGGGGATGTTCGCATTCAGCTCTGGTTTGTGTTCATGAATCAATGAAGATTCAAGAATCTGCAGCCGTCGCCAATTGTTGTCACTGCCTATGACCTCAGGGTTGTGAAAGTCAACCCGACGATCTGGGTTGACGTGCAAGTGTCTGCATACTGAAGAGCTTAGTGACGTTCGATGCTCTTCTATACGATTTATTAAATTACATTGCATTTACCCGATGTAGGAGGCACCGCATTAGCACGTAAGCTTGTACACAACGTTAAACCGGTTTTGTAAACCTTGCTGGTCCTTAATCGAGAACTTGCTTTTAACCTTTCGAGTATTTTGAAAACAACGCAGCTTCACGTTCACTACAGCCTTGTGTCTTACAAAGCTGCTGAATTCCTGTCGTATGTTCTTAGGTACAGAACCCAAATGCGGTAGTTGTAATGAAATATATTTGGGTGAAAAAGAGGGTTCAGCCGGTGCATCACGTTGTTGCGTGACACCGTGTTTTCTGTTTAAAAATTGCTGAATACAACGGTTCAAAAAATTGTTGGGGTACCCGTTGCGAGATAGCATTGCCTTAATATTCATAAATTCAGTGTGCACCAGTTGGTAGGAACTGGCAATGTCATAAGCTGGTGGAGTAAAGAGTAGACAAGGATTCGTTTCCTGTGCAATGGAATAAAACTCGACCATACGAGTAGAGACCTGTATGCGTGGGTTTCCTGTAGGTAGAATTAATAAAACCTGTTGATGTTTTCTCAATTAAAACATCAAGAAAGTGGAGGCAATTATTAGTTTCTAGCTCCTTGGTAAAGACAATATTCCTGTGAATGGAATTAATATTGGTAAAGAACCTGTTGAGAGAATCTTGGTTAGGAAATAGTAAAAGCAAGTCATCTACATAGTGGCAAAACAGGTCTGGTCGACACTCCGCTAGTGGCACCGCCAAGGCCTGATCTATAACGTAGTTCATGCATATGTAAGTCATGAGCGGTGCTATAGGTGGGCCCATAGCAACGTCATCGACCTGTCAATAAAAGCAACCATTAAACTGGAACGTAGTTGTTTTCACAACCCATTCCAGCTGCTTCTTCATACGTCTTCTGTTCAGGCCGTTGAACTCGTCACTCCTGCACAAAACAGAATCGAGAATTAGATTGATGGTAAAATCAACCCGCACATCAGTGAAAAGACTGGTTATGTCAAATGACGTCATAATCTTTCCAAAGTGTCAACCTACCAGAGATGAGCGGACTGTCATATTTTCCAATCAAGATCCAGTCCTGAATTTTTCAAACTCAGTCCAAGTCCAAACGTAGTCCAAAAGGTTTAGGAAATTTAAAATCCAAGTCCAAATAAAGTCCAAGAAATAAACAACATACAGCTTTCCTTGACAAAAACTATGTAATTCTTTTCCATTAACTCAGTCCAAACCCGGTCCTGATCCCGAATTTATGAAGTATTTCACATAGAGATGGCACGGTCCAAGATTTTTCAGGCCCGGACCGTCCATAGCCCGCAACATTCAGCCCATTAACCACCTATGGACTGACGACATTTATTCTTCACCAAACTGGCCCGCCCATGGCCCGCTAAACAATTGGCAGTCTTGCTTGTTTTGTTTCCTGAGGCAAAATATCTCCAAGGGCTATTTTGCCTTCTGAGGCAAAATATGTGCTGAGACTATTTTGCCTTTTGTGGAACATGATTGGTTGAAGTGGACATGTCATGTGACAAACACATTAACAAAGTTACATGCTTGGTAAGCCTAAAACCCGAAGACCTTAAACCGAAAGCCCCAAACCTAAAACCTGAAACCTAAACTTAAAACCCTAAACCTAGAACCCTAACCATAAAAACTTAACCTAAATCCCTAAACCCTAAACCTAAAAATAAAACTCTCAATCAGTTCCGTCACTATGGGATATCTTTTTTGGGTTTAGACCCCCAAAAGAAAGCTCCAAGCCCCCACAAACTGAAATATGAAACTATACTGTAGGCTATAAATCAGTGGATTTTTTGTCATTTTAGAATGTCAAGACACCCCCACAAAAGTACAGCCCTTCGATTGAAGACTTTGCGGAAGTTGTTCTGCTCCCAACCTAAAACGCTCATCCTACAAGCCTATAAGCCTGAACTCTCACCATAAAACCTTTAGCCTAAACCTAAATCCCTAAACCTAAAAAGCCCAAAACCTGCAACTCTTAACGTAAAACCCCACAACCTTATCTATAAAGCGATTGTGATTTGGTGCATATATCAAAAACACCTATAGCACGCCATCAAAATGTTGCATAAAACACGTTCCCTCCAAGAAGCCACTCAGCACCAAAATCACTGACTGCTACACTCATGCAAGAAGTATTTCATCATACACGAAAAGTTTCTTAAAGTGTACTTACCAGTCGCGCCTGATGAAATGCTCACATATGGGGAAAGCAAATTTGCCTTAAAATACAGCAACGGCAAAGCAATGCCAAGTGGTTTCAATCACTTTTATTGCCACGGAGTTGTTCTTTCAACTCAAAAAAATTTAAAAGGTTTTTTCAACATTAGCAGGCGGCTTGGTGAAGTCCAACCGCTAAAAACATCGTCAGTGGCCCGCTCGTTCAACCTCAGCGTCTTGCCCAAAAAACGGACCATTAGCGGCCCGTGCCATCTCTAATTTCCCAGTCCGGATCCAATCCAAAATCAACAAAATTCGTCATAGTCCGTATCCAGTCCAGTCCAATCCAAGTCCAGTCCAATGCTCATCTCTGCTATCCTGAAGCAGTGGTGTACAGATACGAAAATTTTGCAATTGGATCCGATTTTTTTCATAAATTCCATATCCAACCCGTATCCCAAAATTTAAAATTATGGACTCCGATATCCAAATCCAAACCGATCCCTCAGCTGCACATTAGTGAAAATATTTGGTAATGTCTATTTTGCCTCGTGAGGCAAAAGTTGTGGCTATTTTGCCTTTAGTCAGACACGATTGGTTGAAGTGGTCATGTGGCAAGTATGATACGCACAAGACAAGGGTTAGGGTTTAGAGTTAGGGCTAGTCTTCAGTTTACCCAAATAAACAAGAAAGCCACTAATGTAGCTTGCCAGCACTGAAACCATTACCACACTCATTTATTTGACTAAGCCCTTACATATGTCATTATCAAGTGAGAAGATCATGAGTTTTTAACTTGTCATGTAACCGTTTCAAAAAATTTTTCTTCTAGAGAAAAAGTAAAAGAGCTCCAGCAGTGGTGTTGACTCATGAGGCAAAATAGACGTGTCTCATGAGGCACATGCCGCTCGGGCTTTTCCGATCGCAACACCAGTGTTGCTAACCTTGCGGTTTTCCCACAAATTTGGGCTTGTTTTTTGGTGGATTTGCGGCTTTTTTTGAAGACTTGCGGGTTGCTTGTTTTTAGGCTTCTTTTGATTAAAGTTTGCTTGTTTTTTGCAGATTTCTGTATTGCGGATTGCCTTTATTTCAAAGTTTATGGCCATTTCGCTCTTTCAATTTACTGGAAAACGAAATTTGGGCGTGTTTTTGTGTAAATTTGTTCATTTTGGGCTTGTTTTTTCGGATTTGCCTCCCTGTTTTTGTACTTAACTAACCTGCTGGTTTTATGTTTTTTTGAATTTTCCTACCAAACGCACATTGGGCTTGTTTTTCCGTTAAACTACCACTGGTGTACAGATATGGAAATTGGATCCGAAAATTTTTCATAAACTCCATATTCAATCCGTATCCAAAAATTTCAAATTATGAACTCCGATATCCAATCCAAATCCGAAACCGCCCACTCATTTTCACATTAGCCAAAACATTTGGAAGTGTCTATTTTGCCTCATGAGGCATAAGTTGTGACTATTTTCCCTTTAGTCAGAGGCGATTGGTTGAGGTGGTCACGTGACAAGTATGATACGCACAAGAATACAAGGGTTAGGATTTAGGATTGGAGTTAGGCTTTAGATTTCGGTTAGTCTTCAGTTCACGCAAACAAACAAGAAGCCACTAACGTAGCTTGCCAGTATTGCAGCCATGACAACATTTGTCCATTCGACTAAGCCGTTACAGATGTTATTATCAAGTGAGAAGGTCATGCGTTTTGAACTTGTCATGTGACCATTTCAAACAATTGTGTTTGTCTGAAGGGAAAAGAGCTCCAGCAGTGCTGTCACTTCATGAAGCGAAATAGACACTGCCAACATACCTTGTCTTGAATGTCATGGCTACAATAGCAATTGCCTACCACAATCAGTTTATGATAAGAAGTGCACAATGCTTTTTCTTTATGGTAGCGCAAGTTATAGTTGTGCACAATTCTCATATGCTATCTAATAGTGATGTTTAAATCAAATAATAGCCAACAAATAGCCTATATCTGTGTACCTGCTGGACTCCATTCAATGCCAATGGCTATTGTACGTAAATTACCATGACAGAACCATCGCGAAAATTTTATGCCCAATGAAATCATTTCTTAAAGCAGTGCAATAAATGTTCTCCTCAATCTCTTTTTCATTTGAAACTCTTACACTTTGCAAACTGAACTTCCAGCGCTGCTAGGCTTAGAGAATAAACAACCTTGCCACTTTTTGTTTAATCCAACACTTCACAAGTGTTCATTCTCAGTTCAGCTGTATTTCAACCTACAACAACATGGTCAAAATGTCAATACGTTTTCACCTTGTTCATTACTCTTACTTAGTTGTGAGGTAAGGCCAATTTGAATGAGACTAGTGAGCTACACCGTTGGTTGAGACAGAAATTGGTGTACTTCGTTCAACGCTGAAAAAACTTTTTGTAATGCCTTAATAAACACCAACATTTTGCTATGATCTACTAATAAATATATTGCAAAAATGAAACATGTCTCATCTGAATAACGACGGTCTACGTCATAATAAAACTATAGAATTAATCGTGCTCATCTTCACGCAGTTCCAAACTACATGCTGGTTGTGATGTCCTCAGTCTGAAAGTTAGTATCCCGAGCGGAAGGGAACATTGCAGTTGATCGAGAGAAATCGGACAAGTAGATTTTTAGTAATACGATTTCGAAATATCGTAATTTTTCTCATACAATTATTATTCCATATCAAGATTTTTTGCATGGCCACATTTTATTTCATTTGGATAATCCGGATCCGGTAGAAAGGGAAACGATATCTAATCCAATCCGAATCCAAAAAATCAAAATATTCGGCCGGATTGGACTCCAAAATCCGGGTCCTGTACACCAATGTAAACTACCCATTTGGGGCTTGTTTTTCACATTTGCTGTTGCTAGCTTGTTTTTACAAAATAACCTGGCATCACTGAAACAAACGTTTGTTTGTCTTTCACACAGGTCTCTCGGTGGTGGAGCTCCGACAACGAGTCAGATAGCCACTTGGTGCAGTCGTAGCTGAAGCTACCTATAGATGACAAAATTGGTCGTAACGGCATATCAGGCTTACTGTATGTATTTTAGGAAGACAGTACATTGTTGGTGTGTAGGAAGCCGTTGGATAGATCTGCCTGTACGTGTCTTCATTAATTGCCTTTTCACCCTTGGGATGCCTCGGGCAATTCTGAAATTTTTTTTCTGTTCAGTATTTTAGAAGTATACAAAGGTGTGGTGCATTACCAAACATACAGTAGACAGGGAAAAGAAAAAACACACATAAAAAATGCAAAACACAGTAAAATTACACAGACCATGATGGAGTACCACCATTGTATGTGTGTTCCACCAGGCACATAGCACCCTCAGATGAGCTTGAACAGACAGAGGTAAGACAGATTACAAAAACTGAAAAAGGTTTAACAGTGAACAGTAACACAGTAGTGTTGGGTACATGAAAAACAAACAAAATGAGGTTAGTCAGGATGGCTGAAAAGGGGAGCAAAACAATACTGCACAGAGGCTTTACAGAAAGTATAAAGAAAAACATACTGAAGACAATAAAGCTCACAGAAAACAAACACATATGGAAGGCGATGGCCATTCATTGAAGAGAGGCAAGTGACGGGCAGGAACACTGGTTAATGCACTGAAGATAGCTAAAATCAGATCAAACTTGCATCATATCAAACTTGCACACAGGCCAATATGCTGGTAGTGTTCCCTCTGACCACGGCCAGAGACAGGCGCTGGTGGAGCCATTGTCGCTCCCTGGGGTTGCCCGAAATGTCAACGAGTTTCTTTTCAAGACAGCTCAAGAAGGGGGCAGTGGACTTGCCATACACACCGGTGGTTTCGATTGCAACTGGTTGAAAGTAGTAATTGTCAAGAAGGTAATTGTATTTCCGGCATTTGTCGGTCTCAGCATCAGTTGCTACACTGCCTGGTATAGCGGCACTGACTATGTAGTGACTTTCTGCAAAGGTATCCACAACTGTCGCGTCCCATACAAAGCTCCTACCCCTGTACCAGGGGTTCAGGTTCAAATCATTGGGCATTCTTCTATCCCTCGTCAAGCCAATGGGCTCCAGGACAGAGGAGAGACCAATGCGGGTCAATGACCGTTTGAGGATGAAGTTGATGGCTGAATGTCTAGGGAAGCGGCCCGCATTCTTAATGCAGGAGAGGCCATGAAGCCCAGCCTGTCAACAAACTTACCACAGCAGCATTCCGTGCTTTCGAAAATATTGAATTTGAATTTGAATTTATTGACAAATAGCCAATGAATGTAGGCCAAGGCCTGAAGAGCTCATTGGCACGCAAAGACTAACACAGAAGAAAAAATGACACACATACACACAAATAAAACAGTACAAACAGAAGATGTGTCAAACGGTGAGGTCATATTAAAAGGGTGTATTTCTGGACAAAAACAGACACGTCTGTCTAAACAAGCGCAATGACGGACTTTTAGACAGTTTAGGGTGCCCGAAGAGAACGAAAATATTGGCACCGGTTCGGAGGGCAATTGCAATTCGGAGCTCATCAGGCTCAGCAAATTTCCGACGCTAGCAATTGGGAAGGCTTCTGACTAGGTAGCAGTGTGGCTTTTCTCTGCAGTGGGTAGCTGACAGTAGTTCCAAGGGCTTGGTGTGTCGAGCAGGACAGCGAGTGAATCTCTGGAAGCGAGGTCATCCCAAGCCGATTGTGTTTTGTTTCCTTTCGTCGCGGGTATGAATCATGAAGTGCGGACCAGGCGTCAGTTGTGTTTATTACTTCCCATGAGGCAGTGTGAGAGAGGGAGGCAACCTGTTGATGAGGCCCTGGCTGGCGAAGGACGACGATAGGAAACATGGCAGAGATAGGTCTGCTGCGGAACGGAGGCCAAGGCCTTCATTTTAAAAAGTATTTGCGGACCCATGCCATAGAGGAAAGGCCTGAGGTCAGTTGGTAGATGACACTTCGCTAGGTAGTTGACTAGTTCCATTAATCTGGTGAGGAGAGAAGTGCTGGCATCGCCTGCAGTGACGGAGTTGGAGTCTTTCAAATGTTGTGGCCGTAGGCCGTCTGGGCCTGCTCCTGGACCATGTGGGAAGGAAGAGATTGCAGCATGTATGTGGGCTGTAATGAGGCAAATTGGTGGGGCGTTGGCATCTGCGGGTGGGGGTAGTGTAGCAGTCACGCTAGCGCGACCATTACATGTGAGCAAAGTCGGCCAAAGCAAGAAGGGAAAGACCAAGCAAGCAACACTTATAAGTGACTTCCATGCACATGGAAGTAAGAGCTCTCTTTGGCCGATTGGTCTGGCGCGGAGTTAACATCGATGAAGGCACAATCCATCTTTCCCGAGGTTCAAGGATCAATCCTACACTGAAGGTGTGCGAACACAACCAGGACGCACACGCTTCAATAGCAACCAAAGGTAAAGTCAGATCGACTTTATCGTTGGATGCGAGCAAGGTAATTTTTTATAAAAAGTCAAAATAGCATACAACAAGACTTTTCAGATAAAGAAAACGCACAGGCAGTACAGAATAATACAATTACTGGTTAAGCAAAATATTGGTTCGGAAAAAAAGCATCAAAATTTGCCAAAAACGTTGTAACAAACAAGCCCAACAATTAAAAAACACTTGTTTCAACAAATATTAACCAACTTTTCGGGAAACGTCTAGTGATGAGTTTTATATCATTTTCTTTGTCTATTATAGTAAATTTGTTTGTTGCAAAGATCGCGGGCGACACCTTTATATGAACGACATATGAGACCGAAACGTTAACCTACCCATTGACAGTAAATGCAAGAATTTTGCTTTGGAATCGCCCTGCACACTGCTCGATTCAATTTAAAATTTAATAACTTTCCGGGAAATATATAGTGATGAGTTTCATATCAATTTCTTTGTCTATTGTAGTAAATTTGTTTGCTGCAAAGATCGCGGGTTACACTTTCATATGAACGACATACGAGACCGAAACGTGAATCTACCTATAGACAGAAAATGCAAGAATATTCCATTAAAATCGCGCTGCACACAGCTCGATTCAATTTACAAACCTCAACTCTCGCTATTCCCACCAATGGTCATCACGACGTTCCAACACCCCAGTCTGTATGTTGTTGACTTCAACTGCCAACATGTCAACTGGATTTTCAAAAAAACAACCACATGCCGGTGAGATCCTGGATTCCTGGGCAACATCCAACAACATTGGAGTGATATATGATCCAAAGGAAACAGCCAGTTTCTCCTGTCCACGAGCCCTAGCGGGGACTGGCTCTGATAGAGCCGCTTCGTTCCTACTATCTTGGCTGGAACAGAAGAAGGAGGATCGATGGGAGGAAGCTGCAAATTCCATCGACTTCTCGCAGTCTAGCTGCAATGCATGGAGAACCATCAACAAACTTACTCGCATATATGGTAGGGTTGCCATACGTCAGGTTTTTCCCTGACATGTCCGGGATTTTGGTGGCCAAATATGCGTCAGGGAGAAATGTTAAACAGTGCTTGATTGTCCGGGATTTTGGAATAATTCATTTTATGAAATCTAACCGCAACGTTTTCACAGTAAGAATTATTTAGTGCTAAAGATAAAACTTTGTAATTTTTTAATGTTAAAAATGGCTAAGCGAAAATGTAAAGTTACTGACGAGATGACGGCAATACATCCATGTTTCCGGAAAGGCAAAAATGAATGGGAAGCAGAATGCTTAGTTTGTAAACCAGGAACATACATCTCGGTTTCATACAAGGTATGGCAGATTTGAAATCACATCTCAGTTCTGATTAGGGATTGGAAACCGGGATCCTGCTTTCGAGAATTCCCGAGAATTTGAAATGGTAATGGTTTATTGTTTCATATGACTCAGCCAACAAGCAGAAGCACCATAAAAGCCATCGCATGCAGTAAACTAACCATTAGCGAACATTAGAGCAATTGAAAACACAATGGCACAATAGCTGAGCAGTGCAAACAAAGAGGGGCGCTGTGTCATCTAGGATTGGTGAAAGACCGTGGCGGTCATCTAGTCAACCAACCCCGTTTATCACTTTTTGACAAGTGTTGAGAAACAACAGCTGGACATCAAATAAGCATAATGAAAAGAAAAACAAAAAACGAATGAACGTAGAACATGGTGAAGAAAATGTACAGGTGAAACCGCATGCCTATGCACACAGATGATTGGATCGAATTTAAGTGAAGGAATTTGGTGTGGTTAGAATATTTTTAGCAATGTAAAAAAATTAAAAAATAGCAATAAAAAAGTAGAAAAGTTACAAAAACTAATAATGAGGTACAAAGGAAAACAAGTAAAACAGAAAAAAACAAAAGGTGTACTTATGCCGAAAAGCATAGAATGTGCACACAGAAAATACGAAAAAGTAAATATACACAAAAAATAAGCAGAGTTACAGAATACTAGAATACACAGTATTTGGTTCTGGACAAAGGAAAT
>Ga0210059_1015067_pt1 | contig 11340 bp, 9 predicted proteins | sample Ectturendosymbi2_FD_188042 | JGI IMG/M metagenome (GOLD analysis project Ga0210059, IMG submission 188042) | Ecteinascidia turbinata endosymbiont from Florida, USA - Sample 2 (SPAdes) (version 2) | ecosystem: Host-associated > Tunicates > Ascidians > Unclassified | place: Key West, Florida... | reverse complement strand
TAGCTAATACCTTGTTTTCACTCTAGCAGAGCATGGTACACCTAGCTGTTGATACAGATGGTAGTACAAACCACGCAGGAACGAAGAAAGCTGCTTCAATATCTCTCAAACCTCGAAAATTCATAACCGCCTGGTTTGATATCAAACGTGTTGCTACGCCTTGTGGTACTGCCGAAGAACATTCTGCAATACACCCGATCTCGACTTACAATGTTGGTGAATAACTAAGAAAATGAACATCAATATTCTGATTGCTAAGGGGGGGGCTTGAGCCCCTTCAGCCCCCCCCCTGGCTGCCCCTTTGACTACTCAGGCAGTGGCCCGAGGAAGAACTGACTGAGGCTGTAACTCATGCCTTCCTTTATGCCAGAGGTTCCCAACCTTGAGTACATGTACCCCTAGGGGTACATTTGCCTATCCGAAGGGGTACATTTAAAGTTAGCAATAGAAGAGAAAAATATATTTACAAATCTTTTATTTCCAAATATTTATACATACACCAATGACTATTATTTTCAAAAGCCATTAAATGCTTGTTGTTAAATATATCTATGATTTAATCAGGATAAAATATTTTGTCGTAAGAAATTTTAGGCTACATGTTAATCTGTCGAAATGTTGAAGGGGTACATGCTCATCTGTCGGAATGCTGAAGGGGTACATGGTCATAAAAAGGTTGGGAACGCCTGCTTTATGCCCTTTGCCGCATGACGTCACTGTCGAAATTTCCATGCTTCAACGAATTCTCATTGGCTAATTTTTTGTGCGTCGCGTGACGTCGTGAATTTCCGAACTACGTCGCGCGCTGCTTCGTAGCGACTCTAGTAGTCTTATTCACCGCATCGCCGAAGTCCAAAATCGTTTTACAATGCTCTTCGTTTTTATCTGTTTAAATCGGGAATATTGCTCATAAATTTGTATGGAATGTTAATGTAAATTACTTTTACAATGTTTTGGCTTACCCTCTCCCTTAGTGTGACTTACAATTAATAGGCGGAGCATAAATACACAATAGTTTGAATAAGTACACGTTGCAATGTCCTTGTAGACTCAATGCTTTTAGTCATTACATTGTTCCAGTTTTATTCTCTTGGAAGTAAGTCCATTTCTTGGTATGACTTTAGCATTCCAATATTCTTCCCAGTCGTTGCTATTCAAAGAGACCATTGACAAGCTTCTTGGTCGTTTTCTTGACTTGCTTTCAAAGTAGTTGAAGTCTTTAATTAGTTGTATTCCAGAATCATAAGACATTTCATGTTGAGCATGCAACGCGAAATCAACACCCCCCTGCAAACAATCCTTTTTCCCTCCCGGGAAAAACCCACTGTTGCCCCCCCTGGAAAAAATCCTTCCGACGCCCATATATGTCAAAACTGCGCTTTCTGGATTTTGTAGAAATTGCATAGGCCTACTAGCCATTTTGTTCTGCTTGGCCCCACGACTCCTGTCGTGGTGGAGCATCACTTGCATTGGTGTCTCCATGCACTGCAGAACAAAAAATGTGCTAACCACCGTAAAAATCAGTTGACTGAGAGGAAAGGAAGCATAACTAAGCATATTTTCCATCCTAGCCCACATGAGGATGAATCTGTTGAGTTTTGGCAATTTTCCGTCCTAAATTATCTCAAAAGGTGATATAGGAGAGGTCCTCTGGGGCTACAATGTCTCGTTGAAAGTAGTTATTCTTTTCGCTTGTTCTATCGTCTACTTCAGGGTCTCCAAACATTTTTTGTCTGAGGGTCACATAAGCTGATCCAGAACGTGTCGAGGGCCGGACGCCTTACCCAATGTGGTTGTTTCAGGATATGTTATATTCTACCAAACCAACAAATTTTTCGGAATTACATTGTTTTCATCATTGGCAAAACGGCTTCGCGGGCCGTAATTGCCCCGCGGGCCGTAGTTTGGAGACCCTGGTCTACTTCATTCTAGGAAGCTTTCTATATACACACGGACATTGTCAGTTTGCCACCTTAGAAAAAACTTCTTGCATCGTGTGTTTTACCGTTTTACTTATGGATCTTATGAGTCTTGTTGCTGCAACTAATAAGCCAATGAACTTCGTAACGCAAACAGCGCAAAGCCAAGCGACCTCGTGAAATGTTACCACCGGTCAGAACTTTCTGGTGTGATCACTTCACGGTTCAAACTTAAAGCTGATGCCAGAATGAAAAGGTACGGCTATTCGAAGGAAGACCAACTGAAGAGAGTCCGTTACTTGAATAGAACGATGTTACAGAAGAGCGTGTAATTTACATTCAAGGCCGTCGGAATGGGGTGCAGTGTGGGGCCTTGTCTCCCCTGGATTTTGAAACTTGATGTTTTCCTATTAAAATTTAGTTGAAAAATGATTTTCTCTTAGCTTCGAGTTGGTAAAATGAAATACGTCAATGCTACCCAGACCCGTAGCCACGGGGGGACATTCGGGGGCAGTCCCCTCCAAATTGTGTTGTGTCCGGAAAAATTTATTTTAAACATATCGCAAAAACGAAAATCTTGCCCCCCTAAAAATGTACTTTTCCCTCCCAAACCTTAAAACCTGGTTGCGGGCCTGCTGTTGCCCCCGCTGAAAAAATACTTCTGGCCACCACTTGGAAATATCCACCATTGACCCCCATGGAAAAAATTCTTCGGACGCTCATGTTTACATTGCATTTGTTGTTCAATACCGGAGGGGCACGTTCACGAGTTAAGTTCGCGTCACAGATTAACTGTTATGCGCAGTGTCTTCACGTTGCAAAGCTTTCGTTGTGGTTCGACAGTTTATGCTTTTCCAAGGTGAAAAGCACTCTTGCTGCGCGAAATGCCTTATTTTTGCTATGTGGAAGTTACCTAAAGTTTACTTTATGTTTGCGCATTTCTTTAGCACACTCTTTCCGTGTTTGGGTATTTTCGTACTTTCCTAGGGTTTGACTGTTTTTTATTCCAAATAAATTGATTGATGGTGCAACGTGCAAGTTCCAAGACATTCCACCCAAGTTGCGACGCGTTGAATACGAAGACAACGGAACGCAAACATCTGAGAAACTCGACATAAAAATGTTTCGCGGGGTCAAGGTAAAGTAAGTTTGTTTGACCAACGCATCACAGCTACACACGTTTGTGATGCTTACCAATTCACACTGCAGTTATTAAAGAAATGTTTTGAAGTACTAGCTCACAGCGATTTAAGCAGATCGTTTGTCGTGCGACTGGAAAGTTAAGTCAATCGTTAATTCTGGACGAGTTGTTCTGCACAATGAGCCGCGACAAAGAGTTTCGACATCTTGCGACTTCTTTTTACTGCTGATGAAAAAGATTCGCCAAGCACAGCATGGACTTTTCCAACATAGTAGAAGTTCAAGCTACGGTTTTGCTTCGAAAATATTTTTATTGCGATGACCTCAGATTATTTCAACTCACGCCCGCACCTCTAATTTCACATTCGAACGAGCATTAACTTGACAGGCTAGAAAAGAAGCCGCCATGTCCACCGACACCAACCAGAAAGATGAGATACAATAGCGGCTACTGGTTTTACCTTCGTGCACTAAAAAGGCAACTAACGTCAAGGGAAGCACAGTAGCTTATTAAATTCACTGACAGTATAACGCGAAACACACTTTAAAAGATAAAAGAGACACCTTCAGGCATAATCCTTTATTTCAGGAGTTTCCCGCATTTGTTGTTCTTGAAAGACAACAATACAACATCATGGAATAAGTATTGACGTTAACAAATATCTTGCGCTAAACCGACTTATCTTAGTCCTCGGGTGAATTCGATACACTGCTTGCGTAAACACAGTTTTCAACAAAGCACTAGTTTGACTAAAATGACAAAGCACGTTCAAAAATCGATGCTAGCTAGCCATAATGCACCGTTACATGGACTCAAGCAGCGACACTATATGTGGTAAAGGCCATGGTAGACACGTCTGCAGTTGTGCACAATAAGTTTCAATCCCTGGATCAACGTTTCAGCAAATCGTTATTATCGGCATGTTGACCGCGAAACTGGCAAAAGCACACAGAGGTTTTGATAAACATGAATAGCGACCGCCTACACTAGTGAAACTGAAAATGCATTCAGCACAAGCAGCGCACCAAAAAAACATACTCAACGATAGCCTAACCATGTCAGGACGAAAAATTTTTTATTCCACAGATGATCCACCACGCTTTCCACATATCGGTCTAACAAAGTAGGCAAACAGCGGCATGTGGCAGATATCTCAGTTCAGTCGCACAGAATACTCGATAATATGGCATCAAAACCATCCGACCAAGGACGCCATTTTTGTATTTAAACTGGTAGTAAGGAAAGAGCCCAGTTAAACGCTTGATCCAAAGCACTAGCGGTGGTACATCGTACAGAGATGCACCATACGGCAGTATCTAGCATTCTTTAAATAAAACTAACCGATTTTTTTAGGACAGAACACTTCTCTGCGCTCGTACGCAGCTTATCACACCACCGAAGTTGAAATCTGCAGCGTTCACGTTTCAATATTCACTTCATAATTAAGATCGCCGCTTGTTTCGTGCTTGTACATATCTAGCGCCACCTCGCAACTTTCCCGCACCACTTCATCCTTGTCGTTCAAAAACTGTCGTAAAATATCCACGCAATCATCGCTGGCGATCGAGCCGAGTGCTTCGGCGCACTCGTGACGGACCATGCAGTTCTCCTCGCGGTTAGACAAGCACTCCGAAAGGCGAGGCACCACGGCGTCGTTCTGCATCTGACCGAGCACGTAGGCGACCTCGTGCCGGAACAAGGCACTGTCGCCGCATTTCAAACCTTCGGCCAAGCACAGAGCCGCAGCGGCACTGTTCAGGTTTCTTAACGAAAACATTGCGCGGTACCTTTCGAAGAGCGGTTGCGTTTCGTCGACGAGAACGCGTCGCAGTGTTTCCGTATTCGTAACTTGTGCAGAACCTGCGGGAGCAGGGTCAACAGACGAAAAAGGGTTCGAGTGCAATGTACCTTCTTCTTGTTGGAGCTGGTCGTTGTGCAGCCATTGGATCTGAGCAACCGCCAGTTCGCATGTTTCCGCAACCTCCTGCACGCTATCTGTCGTGTACTTCTTCAAAACCGGCAAACTCTCCTTGCTTCCAATTGCGCCAAGTGCCTCCGCCGCTTCGTGTCTCAAGATAGGTGCTAACTTGCAGTTTTCCAGTATTTCCGTCAGCTTCGGAATCGCGGTTTGGTTACGCATTTGACCGAGACAGTACGCGAGTTCATGATTGAGCAGGTCCGACACATCGACGAAGCATCTCGCTATTTCCCGCACAGCGTCGTCATTACCTGCGTTTTTCAACATGAAAAGGGCCCGAAAACGTTCGCTGAGTGGGCGTTTGGTATTGTTAAGGATATCTCCGGTAGCGTGGACGTCCATTCTGTACAGTTCAAACCAGTCACTATAAACCACACTCGACTCTTTCAAAGACAACTGGCACGTGGTCCAAACCTACAGAAAAATTACATAGGAGGGCAATATTTTAGATCCTAAAATCATTCTTTGTAGATCTGTTAGTACAATTACATTCTTGTCAAACCAAAACATCGTTGTATCAGTTTTTTTGTAAGGAAAATGTTAGGTACCTGGTATGAACCTGTAGGGACCCGATTTCTCTGATCCTGGGTACCCAATTTTCTTTAATTCTAGGGACCCGATGATGATTTTCCCTGATTTTAGGGAACCGAATCAGGCCCCTGAAACACCTTAAACAACCCTGGTTGTATAATTTTTAACAAAGTGTTGCCTTTGCAGAAAATAAATTATGAACCAATTGTTTAGCAGATTGATGATGTAGAATAATAGAGGTGTGGAACCAGTGGTATGATTAAATTTTTTTAAGAACAGTTTCTCTCACTCCAGGACTCAATAACAACAGATTCTCTCATTATATTGTGATAATTATCACAGTCTCCAGAGGCAAATCATGCAGGTTGGCCCGATATGAGTGCAGAGGTTGATATCTGTGTTGCCAACTGGTACAGTCTAGCAAGGGAAACTATTGATTTTAGTTATTTTCCGAAATTTTAGTCTTGTTTTACACTATTGAAAGTTAGTAACAGGTCTATGAGAGGTTTGCCAAAGTAAGTTATAAGTAAAAAGTGTTCATGGGGAAAATTTGAGAACCCCTGACCTAAGCCAGCAACCAGTTCTCAGGTTGAAGAAATTTGAAGAATAGGTTCTTGCAAACTGGTGGAATCCCATCATTGTGTGGAACCCCTGGCCCGCAGGCACGCAACGGAAAGGTTCAGATTTTAAATCTGGAGTGTGGCCTGCGGGCCAAAAATCTAAGAATATACTGTATTAAGAGAAAAATATTTTGCTGTTCACTTTTCCTTATGACTAGGGCAACCAAAAGTCAATAAAGTCGAAATTTTTCTGCCGTTTTGAAATTTCACGAAATGTCCACAAACCAAATTTCACACTCATACCATGAGGGAATCCCAAGTTATTAGGTCAATAAAAAGTCAAAATTTATCATTAGGTTAAAATTTATCATTAGGTCAAAATTTTCTTGCAGCAGAGTTTTTTTCTCTTTATCGATACTTTATTAAAACTACAACAACAGATATTGATATGCTTTTACAAGTTTAGATGCAATTCTGTAGTAATTGTGAGTTTGTTGTGACTTCTGGAGTAATAATGCTGTTTTGCCCACTACTGGACGATTGAATAGTATGTAGCATAGGCATGGTGAGGCAAGAAACATGGTCTTACAGTACTTGGTTTGGTAAATGCTCAATCCATTATGCATATAACGTTTCAACTTTATGATGTTCTCAGGTATGACTCTACTGTAGTTATTTATGTACTTATGAATATATCATCCCCAAAGTTAAACAACCAAATATTTTAAAATTTTGAAGCATAGAGTGCATGAATATGCTTCTGGGTTAACCTCGTTCACCTAATTATTTTGCAGTTGCAAACGCAGAAAATTTATAGGTCAAAAAAAGTCAAAATTTGCAAATTATAAAGTCAAAATTTTAAGTTTTTACGTCAAAAAATAGGTTGTTCTACTTATGACCATACCAGTTCACCTGTACCTGGTATTTGCTTTATCCAGACCTTGTTGCTCCAAATATTAAGGTTTTTAAAGGGTATTGCCAATCTTACACTAGCCCATAAAGCTGCTGTAACCAGAAATTAAAAACCAATGACATTCATACAATTTAGGCATCATTATCATTGAATAAACAAATTACGAAAAAAGTCTGTATTGCAAATCCAACAGCCAAAACGATAGACTTAAGTTGTACATAGCAAGAAAGCTTTATCTTTAGCTTGCTGAAGTTTTTGACCAGTTTTTAAATAAAGGTACAGTACTGATTTTGTACTTCCTATGGAATATCACAAGGTCTGCAAGCACTCATCTCTGCTCAGTACCAGATTAAGGTAGCGCGGTGCCTGTAGCATATTAACAGCACAGGCCCTTAGTTAAAAATACACTTGAACAAATCCTGTTGGCATCCATGTGACCATTAGGCATACTGAATTTTGTAGACATGTGTGAAAGCCTGGTCGTAAATAGCAACTGGTGGACAATATGGACTACATATCTTTTTTACAAAAAATGTATTTACACATCCTTTTACCACTTAAAAAATACATTATTGTACAGCTTGCAAGTGGAACACAGAGACAGCAATTAATGCTTCCAGACTCATCAACAAAGTTGATCATTGCTATATCTATAAACAGGGAAGTCTCAGTATGTGTCAGTCGGTTGTCAAAAGCAGCAAACCTACTGCTAAAGAAACATACTACCCATGTATGCAAAAAAACCTAGCGCCCATGTATGCATCACAATTATGGTGTAATTTCAGGAAGTCATGCATGCAGAGATTGTGTGTGGCATATAATTTTGGATGCAGAGCTACAACCTACTCTGGACAACGAGTGTTAGTAGCCACCAGGTTCAATGTAACATTCCTACCTTTGCGGCTCTGTTGTGAAAAAACACGTACCTGTTTCTCTAAAGATGCAGAAAATCTAACAACATATGGTTACATGCTTTTGATGCAGTCAGATTGTTTGTATTTGTCCCTATTCTTTGAAAACTACAATCACATTTTACTCTGTGAATGAGTGATTGAACTTTGCAGTGCCTGTTTGATTGATGGTGTGTCATGTCACAATGCTTTCGCATTTTACCTAGGCTCGACCAGTTTAGGCATTGGCGCCCTACTCTGCAGTAGTGTTGTAACAAGTGTTACGTGTTAGCTAACATTAGTGTTAACAATGTGTCTGTAGCCCTATGGTTCTGTCTTCAATGCAATTGCAAAAAGTCTCTGTAACCCTGTGATTCCGCCGGCTCCACTGCCTTGTAAAACGTTCTGTTTTGTCTGTTTTCATTGACCTGCGTTCTGCAGAATGTGTGTTATGGATTTTGTGTCTGGTCATAAGCAACTAAATTAAGAGTGCAATTTCTGTATTTTGCCAAAGCAAATTTGTTTATAATACTGGCAGCAGGGTTTTTTTAAGGCGTTTGAGGGACCCGATTCAGGTCCTTAGAATTTCAAATCAGGTCCCTACAATCAGAGAAAATTATCATTGGGTTCCTAAAATCAGAGAAAATCGGGTCCCTAGAATCAGAGAAAATGGGTCCCTTTAAATCCAAACCAGATTCCTAATATTTTCCTTAAAAAAAACCCTGCTGGCAGTGTCTATTTCACATAAAAATTCATGCTCCCCTCTACACTCTTTGGAGCAGTGGTTCTCAAACTGTGGTACGCGTACCACTAGTGGTACACGAGGGCTTTTCAGGTGGTACGCGAGCAGCTTTCCTGTCATATTCGAAAAGCTTTGTTAATTCGTTTCTGTGTTATAATTTGTTCGTGTATTATGCTAACGTTGCTAATTCGTTTATTTCATATATTAATCTTAAGTACATTTGAGCAAATTACGTTCTTCTGAAACCAAGGGGTGTACACTCCAACCTTAAAAAAATATCAGGTGGTACGCGATCTCAAAAAGTTTGAGAACCACTGCTTTAGAGTCAGGTTGCTCAGCTTGTTTTGTCTATATAATTGTGCTCCTCTGTGCATTCTATTATCTCAAGTTTACAAAATTACCATTCTCCACTGCAACTAGTTACTATGAGAGATAATAAATGCGCAAATGATTTTCCACAATTGTAAAAGACGACTCGAATTACACTACCCAAAGAATAGTGAATAGAAACCATATCCAGAGCTGCCAATGAGATTTTTTTTAATTCTGTATATGTACAGTGGGCTAATCAGGGGTGGATATTAGGGGAGGCAAACGAAGGGTCACCTTGGGACCCTTTTCTGGAAGTGCCATGAGGACCTCCTTTTGCAAGTTTCACACTAAACCTTATTAATAACTCAGAGCCGCATTTAATAAGCTCTGAAACAAGTCTTATATATGTTTGCTAAAATTAAGCAAAATTACATGTAGAAATATGCCAAAAGAAAGGGCACCTTAATGTGTAAACAAAGAGCAATTTAAAATCAATTGACTTCAAACAATTTAAATATAAAATGCTCTTTCACACAGAAGCTAATTTCCAGACAAAATAAGAAATTGAACTTGTTTTCAGCAAATAAAGTTTCTCTATGGCATGTAGTATAAAATATAGCATTGGCTACACAACTGCCTTGGATCTTTAAATTTGAAACCTTACTCGACCACTTCCTGTAACGTGACAATAACACATGACGAGAATGCAGTAGGCTTAGTAGAAACATAAATGCAAAAGGTAAGCCTAACCTAACACTAACCAAACTGAAAGTTTGGAAAGTTTTGAAAAAAGTAAAGAAAAAAGTGGTCCCATGAATTGAAATGTGCAACCAGTCACTACTACAAAAACGTAAGTCACCAACGTGAGAGGCAAACCAGAAACCATTGGCACATCAGACCTGAAACGTATCCGCTACACTACTAGGACGATGATGCTTAAGTGACAAACTGACCACTTTACTCAAACTGTGTCTTGTGAGTTGGTGCAGTGGAATAAGTTTTGAAATAAGAAGATCCATCGGTGGTTCCATAGCCACTTCCATAAAATATAGGGTCCCTTTCTGAAAGCTTGCTTTAGTAGACACCTATATTCTGATATACAGTATAACCATGCATATAACAAAGAACGAATTTCACACACAGAACCACTGGGCCCCCAAAAGCGTGGGGCCCGTAGCAATTGCTACATTTGCTACTATTGTTAATCCGGCACTGTCTCTCCTTGCTGATGCTCTACTACACCAGCTATGTCCAACCAAAACTGCTTACCGAATCAAAAATTATGTCACTATCTTAACCAGGGCCGCACAGTGAATGCTATATTAACAAAGGCCGTACATTGAATAATTTACTTTGATCTCAAATTAAATTTAGTTTAAGCCAATGTACTGAAAGCATTTGAATCCTAACTGCATTACTGCATGGTAACGACTACTTGGCACATTTAACCACTCCGTCCATAAGTGTGATTTCATAGGCAAGTTTAGTGTCAATGGAAAAAGGGTAGAAATCAGAAAACTAGGTAAAATTTTTGCACAAAGGTGTCAGTGGAAATCTCCCAGCACACAGTACTGACGTGACAAACTTTATCATGAAGTAGCACCGAGCGCCACCTTTATCAAAAATGTCAAAATTAAGATTATCAAAATAAGGACAGGTTGTCAGTATGTAGGCTACTTATACTACAGCAACAACTTAAACCGGGCCGCACAAAACCTTCGATTAGGCTGCATGCTCAAGCGAGGGTGGCAGGTTGGACATAGCTGCTCTACATTATGACTCGGATGAGCCACAGCACATGGCTACTTCAGCAGTGAATACTATATTGGTGCAAACTCAATGGCAGCATATTGCATAACATTTTGTACCTAGGCTACCCATTAATTCCAAGTACACTAGTCAAACTGCAAGTGCCATTTTTCAAGTTTTTCTCATGACACAATAACCTAATAAGGCAGTGGCTACAGAACCATCGATGGATCTTTAAATATGAAACCTTGTTCGACCATCTTTTGTAACGTGATAGATACGCACGAGAATGCACTGTAGTAAGCTTTGTAGAAGGTAGTGTCTATTTTACTGCCGATTTTCTGGCAGCAACAGATCGGCTGGAGCTCTTGTGCCACCAGTCTGACGCAATTTGAATGAAAAGGTCAGTTTGTCATGCATTCAGTATGCTGTTTTTTCCTTGATCTCTCAAAAGCTTTTGATACTGTTGACCATTCTGTGCTGCTGTGGAAGTTGGAACATTACTATGGCATTCGAGGGCTCCCACTACAACTTTTTGAAAATTATTTACATAGGCGAGAACAATATACAGTAGTAAATAAGTGTAGATCCCAAACCCAGCAGAT
>Ga0210059_1015066_pt1 | contig 11341 bp, 6 predicted proteins | sample Ectturendosymbi2_FD_188042 | JGI IMG/M metagenome (GOLD analysis project Ga0210059, IMG submission 188042) | Ecteinascidia turbinata endosymbiont from Florida, USA - Sample 2 (SPAdes) (version 2) | ecosystem: Host-associated > Tunicates > Ascidians > Unclassified | place: Key West, Florida... | reverse complement strand
CCCCCCCCAACAGCAACTGCAATGTGCAGGTACTCTGCTTTCAAATTGGCCCCCAACAGCAACTGTAATGTGCAGGTACTCTGCTTTCAAAGGGGACCCCAACAGCAACTGCAACGTGTAAGTGCTTTGCTTTCAAGGGGGCCCCAAGTAGCAATGTAATGTGTAAGTACTCCGCTTTCAATAGGGCCTCAGTGGCAACTGGAATGTGTAAGTACTCTGTTTTCAAGGGGACTTCAGCAGAAACTGTAAAACTAGTGAAGTGGGAGACGATGACAGCTTGCTATCGCTTAACTGTTGTATGTCGCTAGCTTTGTCTTCCCAGCTTTCAGAGATCTTAAAGTTGTGCATCATGAATACCCTTTTGCATTTTCTGATATGTCAGATTGTCAGTTATGCCGCATAGTCACAGGAACGTACGCTTGGGTGTCCCGCATATCTCCTTGGTAGACTTGATCAAAAGCTCTTTATCTCGGTTGACTGAGTATGATGACGTCATCAGATGCCCCCTTTTTCAGCCTTGCCTCGGGCCCCCAACCTTTAGTCCATCACTGCTTGTACCGTCTGTTACTGATAACCTGATACAAAATATGTCTGCGATAGATTTAATGGACCATCTGTTTGCAATAAGAACCTTTCGTTGTTACTCGCACAATAGGTGGGCACTAAAACCTGCGGATATCAGGTCACTTGTGGATGGATATGACGAGAACGTTTTCGGAATGTTTCTTGATTTGCAACTCACTGGCATTACTTGAATTGGCACCAATCATGTTTACGACAACTGAGATTTTTTCCGCAGGCTTTCTTCATAGAGCACCATGTGTATTTTGGAGCTGGTGTTACTGACAAAATAAGAAAAAAATCTGCGGTATAATTACAGCAGCGAGTATTGTTCCATTTTCTTTTTCCAATCCTTTCAGAAATTGTGCAAGGTTGAATAATCACCGATCAAATAACACAATCAATCAACCATGACGTAGGTAATACGCATGGATTGGAATTTTGTTGGGGAGAGGCCAGTCACTAACGTCGTCAGAGTTCACTCTTTAGCTATTTTGCACAGGATAATTTCGATGTCCCAGCTCAGTTTCTGGTCTATTGCAGCTGAACATGACGTCAAATATCTTCACCAGTTGGCATCAATAAAATTTGACAAGTAAATGTTTACTCTAGTAGTGATCAGTGGCTGTTCTAAGGGGTCTGGGTGGGCCCCTAGTTTTTGCTCAATTTCACATTCAAGTTCGTTTGATTGATGTATACAGTACAGCAGATAACTTTGAGCCAGCAAATATTTGAGAGGTTTGAAGACGGTTCTGGCGTTATTCACAAGCCTATGTTGGGTTTGATAGGTTTAATCATAGCAAATCAGTCTTCATTATAACAGAAAATCACCATGTCGCAAAGACATTTAGGTTGACCCCGATAGTTTTTTCCTTCGCCCCGCAGTGGCTTCCCCAGTTTTTTTTCATTCTAGAATCGCCACCGGTAGTGATCATTATCAAGCAATTGTTAACTATACCGTTTTCAATGAACGCCATAAGAGTGATTGTAATGATCAAGTGATTGTGACAGCTTTCACCCAAAATCACTTGATTAACGACTAGTAATGGTTTTGCCTGCTAATGGTTTTTATAATTGGCACTTTGAAACAGTGGCGTAGCTTGCCGCCCCTGGATTTTGCCGATTCGGCCGCCCCTACCCCATTTCTATGCTGGTCAGCACAGCATTAATGCTAAAATATCTTTATGAACGTTGGTCGCAGTGCAAAATCCAAATGCCTGTATGTGTGCTGATGACAGAAGAATGCCATAGCAATAAGTGAATTTCAACCGGTTTACTAACTTTCTGTAAAGCGCGATATGCAAGAGAAGCTTGACAAATGAATAACATCACATTTCGTGAAATAGGAGGGAAAAGATTTTAGAGAGTTCGGAAGATCCCACTGCATGAACGCCTGCAAGATTGAGCGAGCGATTCCTACAAAGAACATATATTGGTTTTGAATTTATCTCCTTTCTTCTGCGTTGTGCTCCAGAATGGATTCCTGATGTTACGGAAGCATTGTCATAAGCTTGACCTCTGCACGTCATCACGTCCAAGTCATTTGCATGAAGCTCATTGAGAATAGAATTAGTAATTTGTTCGGCCGTTTTCACGTGCAGTGGGAAGAAAAACAGACTCCCTTATTTGTGCTTCACTTTCCTCAACTTTTACGTATCTTAGAAAAAAGCCATCTGATCGGTATAAGACACATCAGGAGTACTGTCGAATAAGATTGAGAAGTATGTTGCTTCCTTTATTTCTACTAGAATAGGACTTTTCACTTTTCTTCCAAAACATTAAATTAACTGGTATTGTATAGTCGGAGAAACTTATGTTGACATGCGTTTTTTCGATACTTGAATATCAGAAAGATGTTCGTTCATGACAGAATTATATTCGGCAATTAGCTTCACTGTTTCAAGAAAGGTACCTTGTTTTATGAGTCAAAGTTTTCACGATGACCACTTTGAGTCGCTAAGTCTTCACGATGGCCACGAAAAGAAATAATTTGCTTGCTTAGGAAAAAGATAACATCGATTATAATACGACTAATGGCTCTCCATTTCTTTCGTTCTTTATCCATGATATCCTGTATCCCTTTACCAACTGCTTGATGGTTGTGAAGTTGCAGTGTGAGCTCATACCATTTGTTTAAGCAATCTCTATGAACTTTGGAATTTTCGTGATCAAACAAACGAGGATTTAAATGTCAGAAAGTGTTGAAAGGTTCGCAAACAAATAAACAATCATTTTCCGATTGAAATAACTTGTAACAGAAGTTATATAATCCTGAATCGATTTTTTTTTAATATATCAACCATGATCTCAGAACCTTCTAACCGTTTTACAGCGTCTCTTTGAAAACATTTCGGTGACAGGCAACTCACAACTTTTTTCTCACTGTTTCCTACTTTTATAACTCGAAACATCGACTGGAAAGGTCCTTCTTTATTCCGATATCTTTCTAATCCAGATTTGACTATCTCAACTCTTATGCCATGGTTTATTGGTTCTAACCATCTAGCTACATGACACATCATTCGGTAAAATTGTTATATCATCGTTTCCAGCTTCGGCTATATATGCTTTACTTATATTCTCTCAACATCTACTTCTTCATTACTTGTGATTTGGCCAGGAGATGTTTCTTCCTCAACCTCCGATAATGATTTACTGGTGCTAGCACTGCTAACCTCGTGCATCTCGTTTGGTGAAATAGCGTCCGAAGAGAGTTCACGAACTTCAAAATGGCGTTCTCATTCTTTTTCAATTCCTCTTCCCTAATACAACTTCTCTCTTTTCTATGAAAGAACATTCACTTTCTTACGCTCACTCCATTTTTAGGTAAAATTTAACATAACTGAACGTTGTTTCAACTGGAAATCAAAAGCTTAATCTACTTCGTGCACTCTCCTCGCAAATACCGAACAGCTTCACAGAACATGAAGTCATGTCGGTAGAGCTCGTTTCTGACGTGTGCGATTGAGATCTAATCGCAGGTAACAGTTACCTACTTTACACTGCACTTGTTTTCGGATTGACGCGTGAGCGATTCGTCGCCCTTGGCTTACCTTCGTGAGCACACTTGCAAACTCAATATTGGGGTGTTTTTACACTGCAAGGACTCAAAAGATTTGCTTCGTGGGTTTGGCCTACAGTGTTGCGAAAGCTGGTGAATAGGTGAAAATGAAAAGGTGAAGCCTGATTCTACTACACAAAAGGTGCTTTTTGCAGGTGTTGTTGGAATGGCCGAGATGTGACTTTATTTAGTGGAGTCCGAAAAATAACAGCCAGCAGAGAAAATCGTGGAGAACTGCTGGGCGATGAGGTCATGGAAACCGCGTCGCATCGTAATTGCACTCTTCAGGTGACTTTAATAAAATTTGAACAGCTTCTACAGGGAAGGAAATGGGAGTTAATTTTTACATTGCCAAACCACTTTGTTGATTTCAGTCACGATCATTAACCAGTCAGTTCTCTGCAGTACAATAACGAGTGTCAAATATGAGGATTCACAGCACTTTGTAAGTAGAAATCTACGAACAGTAGGTAGGCTACTGCAATTTACCAAATTGCAACTGTAATCTATTACACAAACTTTTATGCCACATTTTATGCTACTCCATGTGTTCCATTATGAACAGAGGAAATTATAGCCGCATAACTGGGATACAAAGTTCAAAGTGTAGCCTATACTGAAGCCATCCACTTCCAATATTAGGCTACATATTTTGCACAGAGGTTGAATCACTCTACTATACCAAGGTGTAATGAAAACCTATTAAATCAGTATTGGATTAGGCTAATAGTCCTTCAGCCCAATATCTGATATCTTGTAACCTACCGAATAATATTCCAGTTTGCTCAACCGATTCAATTTGGCTGACTGTTTCCCTAACTAGGTGTAGTTAGCCTACAGGCAAAACTATTAAATAAATTAATCCGTCGTTTTTGCTACAGATTAGCTTGAATAGGCTAATCTGTTCCACGGTAGTGGTTTTACTGTAGCATCAAACAAGTGCAGAAAAGGTTGCACAAGACTTCATACAAACCACCCAAACTCTTTTGCGCTCGAATCCCTTATTATCGGATTCCCAACCTACCTCTGCTACTTGGATTCGCTGAATCGCGTGTGGTTGAAAACATGCGCGCTCAAGCAGTTCGGTGAGACACTAACGGTCGTGCTTGAGTGATTTATGGGATTCCCAATCCAACGGGAACCCGATAACAGTGCAGTGTAAAGAGAGTAATTGATAGCCACACGTAATAACCAAATTATTATTTCGGGTCAAGCAACCTGAATTAAGCGTGTAAAAACCTGGTTGAAGTGCAGTAGTTGTGTTTTTTAAGGGGACGCGTTCAACAGAATGACGAAGAAAAACAATTTGAATTTAGGAAACAAAGATTAAAGAAACTGTGAAAAACATTGTACTCAGAATAATTTTGAAAGTGCAGGAAAGGGCTGGATTAACCATTGGGCAAACCGGGCAAATGCCAGGGGCCTCGCGCTTTTGGGGGTCTCGCGCTTGAATGTCAGAACACTCCTTTTACTGGATTTTCGTGTTTTTGGGCTGTTCATCACGCGTCAAAATTGTAGAGCTTTTTGATTACTGCGTTTAGTATACAGGTTAAGGAAACCGACAACTTTGGCACTTATCGTTTTTGAGTGGCTTAAAAGAATTGAACCAAACAGCACTACGTTTTATGAACCAACAATTAGACCGAAATTAGTGCATCCATGGGTGTCCGCAGAAATTTTTCCAATGAACACAACGTCGAAATTTTGCTTATCCTTTTCAGGTTGCTGACGATGCAATGCAATGGATGTTTGCAAAACGCTTTACCCATTCTAACCCAATAGTTTGTGATGGTTGAACCTCAATTCTCAATGTTTTGTCAGAAATGTTTTCTGCATTTCAGCTTTCAGAAATGCTTTTTTTTTCATAAACTGCCTAATATCCATTTTCGAGCACTTTCTACAAACAAGCCATAATGTGTGAATAAATCTTTCTACAAGCAAGCCATGTTGCCACAACAACATGAACGGTGAAAAAATAAGAAAGTTAGACACTCTCGCAAAACTGCTTCAAGCAATAAGAAGTACAACTATATGTTGACAAGACTGTAGGACAACTTACTTAAGTTACAACACCACGCAGACTTAAAAACTGAGAAGACGAATTACGAAAACTCGCCACAGCAAGTACAGCTTTGCACTTTGTGCTCACTGAGAAATCAGAGCTAAGCCTTAATGATAAAGACGAAACATGGAGCCTGAGATTCTTGGAGATACTGACCTGGAAACAATCATCAACAATTTCGCGTGCAAACAAATTCGGCGTCATGAAACTTTTGGCAGCTGACTTTTTTCAAAAAGTACACATTGACAGAGTGACAGAGACCAGGGTCACTTCAATAAGTTCGTTATTAAGTATTCTTCGCACTAACGCCTTTGCAATTGCGGTATAATGCGCTGACGTAACAATTAGCTGCGAAGTGCTTGTCGTGATCATGAGGGTATCAGTCCTAGACCAAAGCGCTGTTGTCCACAATTGCTCAGGGGTTCGTGAAATAATTCAAATTTACATTTTAAATTTGCCATTCTGGTTAAACTGAATAAATGCCATCATTTAGCCTGCTCATTTACCCGCTAAGTTTGATACAATTTAGTGCAAGAAAATTGCTACGGTCAATAGTAGTCTTGAAAGTGATATTAAAATTATGAAGTATTTTCCATTTGGGTTGCGAGATTTTGGAACTATTTTTTAGAATCAAGCCAAAAAAATATTTGCGGATCCCTGCACTCGATCACGGAATAGTTTAAAGTTGTAACTATTGTAAAGTTCCTATAGCAAAGCTTCAGTCAAGTAGTACGGTTCAAGTTGCTTTTGCGTGATATTTCGTTTAGAACAGGGGTCGGCAACCTTTCCCTAGCCGCGGGTCAAAAACAAACTCAGCAAGATATGGTGAGCCGTACTGATTTTCCACCACAAATTTTGTTCATTTTGCTGTTTATGATGTTGACAAAACACGGGAATTTTTAGACTTTCAATCAGATTCACTCTTGATTTTCACAGTATCATAGCGAAATCCAAAATTATAAAATACAGTACGTTTATAACACAGTGCGGTTTCTCATTTTTGTGATACAACTTTCTGTTTGAAAAAATCAACCACTTACCAACCGCCGTACATGGTCACCCCCAATTGTCTCTGAAGTGTAGTCTGCCAAATCGTATCAATTTTGAGGTTTTTGACCGGTGCTTCTGCAAAGTTGAAACAACGGCATGTGAAACGCTACGCAGTTGTGCTAAGCGTTTTGGGCGCCTCGCGGTCACGACTTTGCCCGGGGCATCGCGTTCATTTAATCCGCCCCTGGTGCAGGATAATTTCTATAATGTACTTTTTAGGCCAACTTTTGCCGCCCCCTCTGGTTCTGCCGCCCCTGGATAAATCCAGAATGTCCAAATAGCTGCCACGCCACTGCTCTGAAATTGTAAGAAAAGTGATATAACAAAATGTGTGGGCTGCGCTGATAGTGACTTGCTGCACATTTCAAACTTGAGACCCCTATATCACTACTTGGTACCGCATAGCCACAATGCCAACCGTGCTTTGGGAAACATTGCGTTGTTGCATAACATTCCGTTGCGTATGGTGCAATGCAATTGAGGTTGAACATTTCTTGGCCAAGAAGTTTCTATTTGGTTCGACAATACTTCATGCAAATAATCCTCTCAAATATGTCGCATCTCACATTGAACACCTTTGCAAGAAACCTGAGCCCTTGCTTTTTTCATTCAAGCTGCACCTGGGCTCGTGTTGTCCACGATATACGGCAACTTTACTAATAAAGTTGCATGCTTTAGTCGCATCTTTTCGTATCTAATCGCAAAAGGCCACGTTAACGCTGTTCATTGAGAGAACACGACAGGTTTACAAGTCATTACTTGAGTCGACTGTTCCTTCCGTTTATTTTCGAACAGTTGAAATTGATATAAAGCACCAGCGAAAATCTTAGCAAGTTTGTTTCGGGGGGCCATGTCCTTTTCGGCCTCATTCTGGCTGCGCTACTGAGGTTTTGAGGACACAGGCAAGTTGCGTTACAACGAAATTTCCCAAGCTTAATTATTTGCCGGTGTTTTCAAACGGCGATTCAACGGTGAAACGCCGTCAAAGTATTTTGCAACAGAAGTTACGGAACACTTCCGTTAAAATAACATAACGGTGACTGCGTCGTTTGGAAAATCTCTTCAAAACGCGACCGAAGTTTTTGTAACAGAAGTTAGAAAATAGTTCTGTTCATTGCTATGCACAGAAGATGATAACAGTTGTTATCGAAACGTTTGCAAGATGTTAGTTCTGTTCAAGTGACAAAACGTAGTTCTGTGATTGATTTAAGCACTGATTGTTTTGCTTGTACAGTAATATGCAGAACTTGGGATTCTGACATTGATTTAAGTTTCTGATAAGGATGCACTGAGTCTCGCCGATTCTCGTTTCGCCATGTCAACGTATGTACGACCCCTGGACGTTTCGAAAAAGTGTGTTGTTCATTCATAAAAAAATTGACTTTTGGTTGGAATGCTTCATGTACAAAATTCAAAACAACATTATTCAGTTTCAAACAACGGGGAAAGTGTTCAAACTTGAGCTGCAGACAGTGCGATGCTAAGCCCAGAAAGGAAAGTCAAAAACTGCTTTCGTCTCTGCATCCCACCGGGAAGCTCCGTTTTTACGCTTCATTTTATTAAAAGGAAGATTAATCCGGAGTAATGTACCACTTGCGCGTTGAATCCAGGTGTTAATTTTCTAGTGCGATTAAGTACCTGCGAAAGAACTGGAATACTTCAGGCATTGCCAATAGATAAGTCGCCTACACGTAGCAATCGTTATTGTCCTTCGTAGCTTTGTCCCGGAATTCCACCAATCTAAAATAGATTTTTGCTTCTCCGATTGTCGATGCGCACCCCAACATTCGACAAGTTTTACCTGAAGGTCAAACTGGTATGGTCTGACAGAAAAGGCGGTTAGGCTTTGAGTTATGAGTTGTTACTAAAAGGATAGGCAGAGCTTTAGCGATGGGAGAGGTGCAAGACATTCAATCCGTTTGGTTACTCTATTTACGGTCTGGCACAAGTATTGATGGCACTTCCAAATTGCAAGCAGTGAAGCTTATAGGCTGTGATTAGATGTAGGAGGAATCGCACATATAAGTAAAATCCAAGATATGCTGTTAAACCTTTAACTTCTTTCTATACCTGAAAACAGAAAAATTTGGCATTTCATTTACGTATTTAAACTGTGTTTTTGCGAGGAGTACATGTGGTGAAAGCTTCCACATGTGTTAGCGTGCTCCACTTATCACGTTCTTGAAGGAATTCAAGACCTCATTTTTATCTTTGCGCTTTTATCTTTTTTTTCTCCTAAGATTCCCAATTAGTTGGCTGCGAAGTTCTTTCGGGAAGACCGCGATGCATTTCAAAATGTTCCAACTTTCCGGTATTTGACTGAAAAGTTTCTTGAAAATTTTTGTACAGATCGGGGAATAGGAACTAGAAATGCCCCCATTGTTGCATTAACAATTATACCGTATGTTGCGCTATGAATGAACTCGCGGTCATGCAAAACTGTTGTCTTTGCAATCTTTGCGACTGGTTATTGTGAATATGACCAGAATTTCGTGCAAAGTTAAAGAATATCAGTGCATCACTACGTGCTATCTAATAAGCAAATTCAAATTTCCTATAAGTAGCAAGTTGCATGTGCAATTTGTTTCTTTACCACCTCTCAAATTTTGTCGTTGTTTAACCGCAATATTTCTCAGTCGGCGGCACGAAAGATTGTCAGTAAAAGTAGGTCGCAAACTGAAAAAGGTTGAAAAGCACCGTTCGATACTAATCTCGATTAAAGTTTGCAAGCACGCAGGCAGGCGCCGAAAGTGCGACGTTTTTTCTTGAAGCTTCCATATTCCGTTCATGTTTACGTGCTACTATGATCTGAGTAGTTACTTATTGTGTGTAACTTCAGTTCTCTGGTTTGGAAGATTTTTGAGTAGGTTTGAAGGGAACAATTATCTTTATCGTCGATATTAGCTGTTTTCAGCCTTTCGTCGTTTCTCTCAGTACCGCATAGTGGAAGACAATGTCTTGGCATTTCCTGGAACGTTGGTTGGAAAAAACAAACCAGCATTCCACGCTCCTTGGAAAAATATGGATCACGTTCCTGATTGTTTGCCGGATGGTGATTGTTTCGTCGGTCGGTATGTATGAATTAGAAATATCAATCCTGTTTACAAGTCTCTAAAAACGCTTTAACACACTCTGTTTGATTGCATTTGTTGTTAATTCATATTCGTATGCGATGATTTCAACAATGCTCTAATATTCGCGCTTAGGACAACTGAACCCTGAATGTGGAAGTAAAGGAGTCACTTGTTCGACACCTCCGGCGTGCTGGAAGTCAGTTGACTGTGACGCTATGCAATGCACCAGGCCCTATGAGAGGTACATCGTACTCAGTCCCGTACCTAGAGGGGTCGCGAAGGGGCTTAGGCCCCCTGGAAAAATTAGTTTGAACTATTGGAAATAGTTAAAAAAAATTGGGCACCCAGAAACCTCTTTGCCTCCCGGTGTCCCAAGTTGGTTACGGGCGTGAATTCGTACCCAGGGCCGGTAGGTATGGGGTTTCGGAAAATTAAAGTACGCATGATCAGTTTTTCTGTAATCAATCCTAAAATTACTAGAGTAAGCCAGCTGCCCGTATAACAATTAATGTATTTTAAACCTTAGTATAACAGATGATTCTGATTACTATACAAAGAAGCTATACAATATTCGACGAGGACCCAAGAAAATAAGGCCCGGTGTCGGTTTTCGTAGCCCCTGGTAAAATTTCTCTCGGAGGTTCTGCAGTGCACCGAACGGAAATTCACGGTAAACTGGGGCGGGGTCGGGTATTTACCGTTCGTGGTGGATGCAGCCTGACTGAAGATAATTCATATTTCATTGTCAATAAGATAACTCTGAAAGATTTAATATATTGCGTGGACAATATCATTGCTCCTCATATCTAGCGAGTTTATGCAATTACTTGTGCTGTGCACCACTTTTCTTTTTTCACAGTTGACAGAGTGTACAACGACGAACAAACAGATTTCAAATGCAACACTGCTCAGCCTGGGTGCACAAATTTGTGCTTTAATGCATTCTCACCTATTTCGCATTCGAGGTTTGTGTTTACTGCTCTTTTGGGCAGGCGCACTTTTCTGTTACATAGTTGCACCTTCGCGACCCAATATTTTTGCATGTGCAATGCACTTTCTTTGCAAAACTTACATTTGACGGTTTCGGCAAGGCATTCGCATCGTGGGTTTTGACTTTTTGGAGAGTCTGCAAATCATAAATGACGTGCTAGGATCACATAAAACTCAATTCAAATCGATTAATCCACCACTGCTCGCATCCAGTCAAATATACACCGTAACTAGCATCCGGACAAATTTGTGTTTATGTGAGTAGTTTTATGAAAGAGGTGCGCAGTTTTTCTTCCTACTTTTGAATCATAGAAAAATCTGTGTAAAGACAGTCAGGAACCACTGTGAAAAACTCCACTAACTGTTGATTCAGACCTTGAGCTTGTGGAGTCAGATGAAAAATAGAGCTCCAAATCGTCCATATTTTCCGTGAGGTGTCATGTTCGTTTTGTGGAGCGGCGATCGCACCGAATTACTTACTTGGGTCTGGCACAGTACTGCACTGTGCAGTGTCCAACTACCAAAATATTTATATGAAATACC
>Ga0210059_1015065_pt1 | contig 11341 bp, 3 predicted proteins | sample Ectturendosymbi2_FD_188042 | JGI IMG/M metagenome (GOLD analysis project Ga0210059, IMG submission 188042) | Ecteinascidia turbinata endosymbiont from Florida, USA - Sample 2 (SPAdes) (version 2) | ecosystem: Host-associated > Tunicates > Ascidians > Unclassified | place: Key West, Florida... | reverse complement strand
CTTCACCTGTGCTGTTGAATTTGACAGTCATCAAATGTAGGCTGGGCTTGATTGAGTGACTGCTTTGGCCGTCTTTCGCCCAACCTGTGCTGTTTGTTTTAAGCTTTGTTTATTGAAATGTGTTCTATTGCTGTGTACTTACAGCGCAAACATGACTTGACTTGACTTGACTTGAAAAAGTGCATCCCTAAAATGTTCTGAGATTTAGCTTTAAAAAATGTTATGATGTTCAGGTATAACCACTAGTTCTCCAAAATGATCTTTAGTTCGTTCAAGTAAAAAAAACACACGTGATAACAAGAGCTTTCAAACCAAATAACCCCAGCAGTTCACCTTAAGATAAACTGTTTTGTTGCGTTGGTTGCAGTAATGTTCTTAGAAAAAATGAGGTGGCAGAAGTTCATAATGCGGCAACGGAGTTCCTGAACCGCCAGCAAGGACAATTTCATGCTGTCTGCAAAAAAATCGACTTCGCCACGAGCCATATGTTATGGACATGGTTTAAACTAAAGGAAAGAGTAAAAAACAACTTTAGAGCCTGCTCCTTACGTTTGCTGATGTGTTTAGCATAACTTACCTCATTGCCATCAGTTGTGAGTTGCGATTTTGTGGCTTGACTGTGAGGTGCTCTGGAGCTCGTGACAAGTGGGTTGATAAAAGTCTGCAAATACCAAGTAATTATAAGCAAATTACCACCAATATAAATAAAATTCATCACGGTAAATTTCGACGTACGGTATCTTTTATTTATTGCAAACAAAGGCGTGCAAAAAACGCTTTGTAATGTCAACGCGACTAGATTGTAACTGTGAACAATGTCAAACTTGTAAGATGTATCTCTTGAGTTCGTGTTGCGCTGTGCTACCGCAATAGTAAGAAAGAACAAGTTTTCGAAACCAGGTTTCCAACAGTTGATTTTGTGTTTGAAATGCATGCCACGCAGAAGCCTTGATTCGGTTGTAAAAGCGACATGACGAAGATGGTCAAAAATTTTGAGCAGTTGTGCTGCACTTAATAAAACTCATATTGTTATATAATGAAAATCACGGTCAATGAAAACGATATCAGCACATGTTGCAGACGTTTCGATAACTCCTGTTATCATCATCAGTGCATTGCAAATTGAACTGCAGTGGTTTTGCTGCTCATTTTGTCTTTTCGCGAACAAATATTTAACAGTGCAGTCTCCCTTTAATTGTCCTTATCTTCAGTGCCGGATGAACAATAGTAGCAAATATAGCAATTGCTACGGGCCACGGGCTTTTGGGGACCACGCAGTCTTCTGTAATAAATCGCATTTATTACATTATGTAAGATTTTTTTCAGTCTAAGAAGTCAGTATTTTGCTAAATTTGCCATAAGTAGTAAGCGAAGATTTTCAATTTACGCGGTCTGTGTCCAGAAATTCTTATTTGATTCTATTTGTACAGTTACGTAACAAAAGGCATAAGATTGCGGTCAGCGGTGTTGCCATTTTAGCTGATTTGCTGCTAAATCTAGCAGGATCTTCTCACTGTTAGCTATAAAATTTTCAATCTGGCAGTTAGCTGATTTTCTAGCAGGATTTTACCAACCGTTGGGCAGGTTTAGTAGATAACAAAGTCCTGACCACCAAAACTCTTTCAACAGTTTTTCAAGATCAAGACTTTTACATCTTCTTCATCAAAAGTGTACAGTGCTTCTATTATTTGGAATTTTTATTAAGAAAATTTTTATTATGAAATTTTTGGAATTTTTACCATGATGCGAAGAAGCTGCTTCAAGCAGATATTTGTATCACAATAACAAGTGATTAGATGGCTTGGTGAAGCCTAAATGATTTGCTTGTGTGCTTAGTGCGAGCGTTAGGTTAAAAGACAATATTGCTAGAGTACGTTTTTATCCCACGATACGATATTTTCAAATGGTTCAGTTACGCTAGTAAGTGTTGCAGCAATGTCTGATAAAAACTTTCTGGTAAACCAAAATTACCGAAAGTTTCGACATAAATGGTTGCAAGAATCAGAACTTAAAGTTGGCTCAGTGCCTGCTGCGTATCCTGCTGATTCAAGAAAAGTTTTTTGCGAAGTTTGCAATGATGCAATGATTGCGAAATATTGTGAGCTTAAAAGGCACAAGTGGTAGCAAAAGCACTCAGATAAGAATAAAGAACTTTTTGCTTGCTCCCTAATGTAACACAAAGTTTCAAGTTGCAAAGACCAGACTTGGAAAATTGTAGGGCCGAAGCTATGCTCAGATTGTTTATCGCTGAGCATTGTTCTGCTCTACTGTATAAAAGCCAGGGGTGCGGTGGGGTGAGAACGAGTGGGATTGGCGTTCCCACATCTTTTCTGGTATGAGAACGCGTTCTCACAACTATTTGCACGTAGTCACGTATACTTCAAGATTTAGATTTTTCATTTGAATTACTACAAGATTTAGATTTTTCATTTCAATTACTCGTGTGGCGGACTGCGAGAACTAAAGAAGCTCTTTGCGTGTGAGGGCATCTGAGCAATATGTGGTGTTAGAGTTCGGTTTTAACCTAAATCAGGAGTGTAGTGGGGTGAGAACGCTTGAGAACGGCGTTCCCACAACTCTTTATTTAGCACTACACCCCTGATAAAAACATGCAACCATTTGAAAGAGATCGTCAAGAACTGTGTGTCATACAAAAACGAGGTAAGCTGCAGTTACGTTGCTCAAAATGTTGATTAAAATAAAATTGTGGGCCGAAATGTGTGTTGGCCAAAACCGGGATTTTCAGCCCATGCTTATTGAGAGCGAGTGCAAGACGAGAACTTAATATATTGTATAACTTTATAGGTTTCTTTTAATCATGTTAAAAATAACATAATTTTTAACAGAATTTCGCTGCTTTTAGCAGATTTTTGCTGAAACTCTGTGACAAGACTTTTAGTAGAATCTAGCAGTTTTTTGTGACACCATTTTGCAGATTTTATTTAGCAGAATTAGTCACAACCATCTGGCAACACTGGCGGTCAACACGATACACTCAGACTGTCATGTCACGATGCGACCTGGAAAGGGTACGCAGAGAGTAAAACCAGTAATACGGATGCCTTTCCCACACACTTTATGATTTAGCAGGTGCTGAGACGTCTAAACTTAGGGCCCCGCGCTCCTTAAATGCTACAGGCCCCGCGCTACCTTAATCCGGCACTGCTTATCATGGATATCGGATGTTCCGCCTGTCTTCACTTACTAACCTAATTTTGCATAGGATTTTTGGTGCAGAACGCCTGCAGCATTACTAGCCTATACTAAACACTTCTTGTAGTGGAGACAGGCAGTGGCGTAACTGACAGGGGGCAGGTGTGCGAACCGCCCCAGGCAAGCTAAATGTAAAAACCGGGCCCCCACTTATATTTTGGTATTTAGTATTCTTTTGATGTCCACTAGGTTGTTGTTTTATTTGCGTTTTTCTGAGTGATTTCCGGTGATCTCAGGTTTTAGTATAGCTACCCGCATCCGGATTCACCATCATTTCTCAACTTTTTTCTGAGTGTTGGTCAGTGGGCCTCCAAGAGTGGCCATTGGGCTCCTTTCGGTTATGTTGCCCACCCTGGCTCAAACCTCTAGTTACCCCACTGGATATCTGTATCTTTCCTTTTTTAATTTTCACTAAGTATACCAAGTTTTCAAAATGTATTTTTACTCACGGTTGTGCGGTGATTTGCGCTGATGAGTTACCACGCTTATCAGGAGACACTCCATGCGGCGTTCGCTTGATGTGCGTGCCTTTCCTTGTTGCACTCGCAACGTCACTTGGAATAGTTTCATTCTGTTGTATGCTTCATGCGTACATGAAAAATACAGTCAATTTATAGACATTTACAAAGATGGGTAAAAAATAAGAACCAAGGCCGGATGCGGAATTTTTACTGAACATGTCAGGAAACGTTTGGCAATCACAATCCATAAACTCTTATCATCCTTCAGTGCAGAATTGTATGCCATTCTTTATGCTGTTCCTGTCCTTTTTGCGTCTAAGTTTCACAACACCTTAATTATTACAGAAAGTCTCAGTGATTTACAGGCCATGAGTACAGGAACCTGGAAAAAACACACCTTTGTTAATAAAATACATCTGTTAAACTCAAATCTTACGACAGTGAGATATGAAACACTGACTATCGAAAGAAATCCCTTCCCAGATAAGAATCAGACACTAAAAGATCTTACAGAGTATATATTTCGCCTACAAAGTAGGCATTATCAGCTCTTATTCAAATAGAAAATAGGATATGAAATTGTTTTTATGTGGGTTCCTGGCAGGGGCGGATCCAAGAGGGTACGATTGGCGCGATCGCCCCCTTAAAACCTACGAAATTAACTTTATTCGCCATGATTTCGTACAATTCGGAAAACAGCATGTGCGATATAAGGTCATTTTGTCGTCCATTGTTTTGTCACAGCAGTGTTGTGAAAAATAGGCTACTTCATCTCCCTTATAGTAGCGAAGCTGTTATGAGCCTTGACTACCAAATAATACTGAAATCGTCTCCCCCTAACCTTACTGGCTGGAGCTGCGTCTGGTTCCTGAGCGCAGTGGTGCTCCAAGAAATGAAATAGCTGATTCTTTGGCAAGGTTATCGACGCATTCCAATCGTCCTCATACCCACTTCAAAAATGTTCAAAGAGATATAAATTACTCAGATATTTTCCCTTACTTCTCTTACTACTGCTTTAAGTTACAGAACTGCAAAATATACCAGAGATACCAATGGCTCGGCATACAAACTTTTTCCCCAGATAACAAATGATGACCAAATGGACAAACATGAATCCATTTCACTATTTGGGCTTCGCACCGGACATTGTAGGTTGAACAGTCACCTCTTTAGGCTTGAATTTCATCCCTCTGGGCCAGTGGTTCCCAAACTGTGGTACGCGTACCAGTAGTGGTACGCGACGGCCTTCAAAGTGGTACACGAATAGACCTACTTTCTGTTTTTCTTCGCAAAAAATATATTTGCAGTTATAATTTTTATCTGTTGGTTCTGTTAATAAATTCCTGAATTTTTGTGTGGCCTACTTCACTTTTTGGTTTCTCAAAATGGCCATAATACTTTCTCACAGCCATTTTCTTCATGTTGCATTTGTGTCAATTCTGGTTTTCCAAACTTTTGATCGAAATATTTTGGCACATTGACTTTTCCTGGATCAAGGTGCTACGTGTTGACATTACGGGACCCACAAATGGTACACGATCAGAAAAAGTTTGGGAACCACTGCTCTGGACTATATGCGAACCATGTAACACCCAGGAAACAGTCAATCACTTTCTCATTACCTGTCCCGCAAGTACCAGTCGCAACGAGTTAAACACAAAAAAGCAACTGAAAAACTAGGCATCCCATTTGAAATTTCTTCCTTGTTAAAAAATAAAGCTTCCATACAGTTTATAGAATCTTTCATCAAAGAAACCGGCAAACTAATTTAAACAAACAAGCAAATTATCCTGGCGCTACAAGACCGCCGTCGTCACAAAACGCCAAAAAATTCATAATAATAGTAATAACTGTCACATGCTTGGCAACGACTAGGCGTGACGAGTGTATTTATTATGTCCTTTTAACGTAGTTTCGTTCAGCAGTGACTGGTGTAATTTCAACTTCATTTCAAGCCGGCAAGGTTTGATGGAGACCGGAATTCCCCTAATGCGGTAAAGTTGTTAAAGCACTGGTTGAAGGTTTTCACAGATTTCCTCGAAATGTGCGAACGTGTTGCCACGTCTCAAGGGCAAGATGCGCCAGAGAAGCTGCGGGTGCGTGTTGTATATGTCAGTGCTGAAGTCCACGAAGTTATAGAATTGCACTTTGTATGATGAAGCCATTTCACGGCTCAAAAGGGAGTATATATACATAAAATCGCCAAATACTATTTTTTCGAGGCGTGACTTGGCGACCAGGAAACAGAAGCCCGGGGAATCCTTGCTAACTTGCGCAAGCACTGCTCGTTTTAATCAATGGTTGTAACTTCAGGGATGTGACAGTCGAGGAATAGGAACGAAATGGTTCGAGGCGGTTTTATCAGCGGTCTATCATCGCACAATGTGCGTCAGCACTTACTGGAAAACAATGCCTCATCTCTGGATCGAGCCTTCGACATTGCCAGTTCCCTGAATATGGGTATAGAGCAGAGGTGGCCAATTAGCGGCGCGCCGACCACATGTGGCTCGCCACAGCGTCAGTTGCGCGCGGAAGCATTCAGGAAAAATCTTAAAATTTGAAATTTTCTCCTGCCTATCACAGTACTGCAAATGTTAGTGCTGAGGTTGACCTGAACCGAGACTTGCTTCTATTACTATATGAAGGCACAGCCCTCTGCGAAACGGGGCTTTCTCAAAGTGGCCCTCGAATCAAGTTAATTGACCACACCTGCTATCGAGCATTCCACCGGTTATTTACCACGTGAAAATGTGCCTGCGGCTGCTGTTAGTTCGCCAGACGATAACTAGCAAAAAAACAACGAACGTTACCCACGCTGATCTTGCGCTTTCTCTACCGTTTCCAAGACAACGAAGTGCTATTTTTGTGGCAGGGACGACGTCACCGATGCCTTGCTCGCAACGCGGTTTGTCATTCATGCGGTAAGAAGGGACATTTCTTACGAGTTTGCCGCTCAAGGCGTATTGCAAGCTGTTGGGTCAGTCATTGGCAATTTCTTCAACATGCTCTCCGTCCTCGAGCGCGATGTCTGCCGCCATGGGCGTCCGCAGAAATTTTGACAGGGGGGGCAATGCGACATTTTGCTCATCTTTTTCTGGTTGTTGGCGATGCAACGCAAATTGACGTATACAAAAGAGAAAATGTCCAATCTTACGGCAACAGTTGCATACAGCGTTTTCCTTGTAAGAAAACTCTGCACTGAACAAATGTTTGTTTTAGTGACCATGGGTATTTTAAGACTGAGTTAGCAGAGTTCTAAACGAATTACAAATTTTATGAATTTTTATAATAGTGTGAAGTCTTATGAAAATACGAAAAAAATACACATTTAATGAAAGTAGCTTCTTGTTTTCGTGCTTTTCCAATGTTTTGGACTGTTACAAGTGTGCGAGATGAGATTTCCTTGCGCAAATGGTCTGGCGGTTCTGCGCATTTGCGCACCTTTAAAGGAGCATTGTTTGCAGAAACTGTGCTTTGTTGACAGCAATGCTTCTTTTTCACTCATGCTTCTTTACACATAGTATCAACCAGGGATGGGCAAACTTGTTCAATGGAAGAGTCATTTGCAAAAAATCAAAAACACCAGCGAGCCGCAAAACCAGTTTGTAGTGTCAATACAAATACGGTAAAAAATGCAAGTTTTACATTAAATGATGTACACTAATTGTCAGTATGAAGTTTTTGTTTGATTTTCTAGTCCCCGAAAACCTGGACAGTATGTTGTTAAAGCTGTGCGAATTAATTCTCCCAAGTGTTCATTTTTCAGGGTTGCACGATGGTTTGATTTTACGAACTTCATTACAGAGAAAAAAAATTCACAGCAGTATGTCGTACTGCGTACAGAAATGAGTTATACACTGGTGCTTTAAATTCTGTGTATTCGCTTTCTGGAACTTGTCGCCATAAATTACGTGCAGATTGGCACTGACTAAAGTTTTTTTTACCCAGATTTTTTGCATTTCGGTCAGTTTTGTGTCTACAGCAGACAAGTTTGTAGCAAACGATTAGCCAACTGAACAGCCATCGCTGATACATTAACATTGAATGGATTTACAAGGAATACAAAGCATGGTTTTAACTCTTGGAAATGGTCAAATCTGGCTTGGAACTCCTCCAGTAGTATTACAATTTATATTAGTATTCTTCCACTTTGTGGTCTGCAATTGCCTCTTATCGAAACACATTGGTTCTCATTCCGACATTGGGAAACTGACAGAATGCTTTTGACAGTGTGTGTCTCTAAAAATTTTAATTTTCTTCTGGGAAGACAATTAGCTTAACTTGCGATTTAGGTTCACTGTCGTTGCTGTCAAATCGCGCCGACTCCCTGGTGACCAGTGTTTCCTCTAAGATGCGCAAATGCGCAGAACTACCAGAGCATTTGCGCAGTGAAATCTCATTCTTGCGCACTTGCAACATTCCAAATTTGATATCGTATATACAACGCATAGCCCTGTCGAAACGTTTCGCTGGTTGTGTGTCTACAATCTATATGGTTGTGAAATTGCATGCGCACTGAAACAGACATTTGCTCAATATAAAATTTTCTTACAGGGAACACTGCTGGTGACAAACTTCACAAACTTGTGTAAACACATTGATAAATGATACAGCTGACGTTAAATTTGAGGCAACAACTCTAACACAATATCGTTATAAAAAATATCGTTCGTAGCAGGCGTTCTCACGACTTCGTTCGCTCGCGCTTCACTCGGGTTCATTGATTAGAGTCCGAGATGTCCTATGCAGCTAAGATTTTTTGAAACATGATTCATATCGAACTGAATTTTTTTTGAAGCAATGGATTTGTATAGAACATTAAATTTGAAGTTCAACCCAATGAACAGTTCCCATTTCAAGAGTAATTTCAAATGAACGATAAATTGCCCAACAACTCGGGCTAATACGAATGAGCCTAGTAAGCGGATGACTTACTGGCGTTACAGTGGCGATTCTAGAATGAAAAAAGTGGGGTGCACTGCATGGCCAAGGAAAAAAGTAGGGGGGGCAACATAAATGTCTCTCCTGCATGGTGATTTTCCACTGTAATGAAGATTTATTTGCTATGATTAAACCTATCAAACCCAACATAAGCTTGTGAATATCGTCAGAAATGTCGCCAGAAAGTCTTCAAATCGTTTAAAATTTTGCTGGCTGAAAGTTATCTGCTGTATATATCAATCAAACGAACTTGAACCTGAAATTAAACAAAAAACTGGAGGGGAGCAAGCAGGGGGCCAGCCAAAAATCTGGGGTGAGCCATGGCCCACCCAGCCCCCCGTTAGAACCGCCACTGTGGAGTTATCATTGCACCGTGACGTACGTTACTCGACAATGGAGAAGTTATCATGAGAATTTCCCATTTGATGTTACATAGCATAACGTCACAGGACAACGACAATGCCAGCCAGAATGAAAGCAAATGGAAATTTCAGTGACGCAGGCGTCGAACGGTTTTATTCAGTCAGTCAGAATAAATCGTATGATTAGCCCGAGTGACGCTGATGACCTGGGTCGACCCTGTAAAAGCCTATTTGAATTTCAGGTGGTTCACCGATACGTTTTATAGTGGAGTAGTTTTGTCTAAAATAGTGTAATTTAGACCTTCATATGGTGTATATGCAATGACGTCATATTTCAATGCTTGTCACGTCACAGTTGCCAATTGAAACCACAAATTTTGCTATAATTTCTTTTCAACGTGCACTTGTTCCCCCCCACTTTGAAAAAGGTTCCGTCAGCCATGGTAACGTCATATTAGTTACAGGTTTAGGCTTTCTTGGCTTACGTCATCGAGCTCAGGGCCTTCAAATCCAAAAGTTACCAATTTTTAAAAATCGAAACTAGAACACTTCCCGAATCCGTAGAGGGTTTGAACAGCTCTCTAGCTCTATCGGTGGGCAAGTTATGACTGGACAAAATCATAGCCACTATTGTGGCCTTGCGGTTCTTAAAGGGTTTCAACGGCAAATTTTTTTAACTTTGGTCCAACGGAAATGAGTACAAAGCAGCGTTTTTTCCGCCGACTAATTGCTTATGTATGTTTTTGTAAATGTAAATAGCTGTTTGGTGTTATGTGTAATAAGGAAGTTTGTTTTTACAATATGAGCAATTCCTTTACCATGGTGTGACCCGCAACTAGATTTTAAGCCAGATTTTTGCTCGCATATCCATTTGAGTTGTGCACCTCTGGAATAGGGCGCTCAAGCAAAAAGCAAATTTTTTAAACTATGTCCAATGTATTTTTCTAGGGGTGGGGCGAAAAATTTTGTAGGGGTCTTCGCCCTCCCCTCTGGTTACTGGCCTGACCCACATCGATTTGGTACATGCTCTTTATTGTTTGTTGTTGGAGAATCAGCACGCAGATGCAGTTCGCCAATCAACATTGAAGTTATAACTGCATGGCAGTCGTGCGTTTGAGCTACTTGTTTAACTTACTGTAAATAATTTCAGTTGCGTAACTGTGAAATGTTTGTCGCGCGCTAAGTTAACCGCTAGTGAGGCCTATTCGTTGAAACTGCGCTGTGGTCGAATGTTGTGTTTTGCTTCTGTTGTGTTTCAGAGAACGCATTATTAGACGATCAATCGTTGTTCAAACTATTCATTTTCTTGATCTATTAAAAAACTTGCAATTTCAATTATAATCCGTAGCAAGTGTAAGAGTAGGCCTATTTGTAATTTGATTTTTTTAACACAGAGTAATTGTGATGTAACTGAAGAACTTGAAGGTGTAATTGAACTGACATGATGTAATTCATCCAACTCTGATATATACCCCTTTTAACAATTACAGAAAAACATTTAACTGGGTACGAAATCCTTTCGGGGTGGCAACGCTAAATGTTCATTGTGAAATACATCTTAATGCTGAACAGCTGATTGAGCTGCAAAGTCGACATCTGTGGATAAAAAAGACTTGAAATGTTTCTCTGTCTAAATTTTGAGCCATTGTTTAATTAACGGAAAAAAACTCTTGATCTGCTTCAGCATACGACGGAAGCTCTTTTCCCTTTTCCAAGTACATACCTTTATGAGGCTGGTTTGTCAGCACTAAACCATCTTCCATCAGAAGATGACAACAGATATGCGTAAGACAACCAGAGTTGGATCAATTACAACTGTAATTGTAATTGAGTGTAATTAATTGCATATTTTCGAGTAATTGTAATTGCAATGGCGACTTTTTGTTCTTGTGTAATTGTAATTTGCAATAAGAATTGACCAAATTACAAATCCTTTTGTTTCCAATAACTACACAGAATTCGAGAAAACGCAAAGCAAAACCATTTTTACACCTTCTATGTGACCTACTACTACTCCACAGAGCACGATCGCACACACGGCAGCCAGACAGGCCCATACAGAGTGAAGACAACGAACGATACTCATACATGACGCACTCGTTCGATAGATAATGAAGTGTATGGCCCAAATGCTGCTATTCGAAATTGCGAGCTTTCTTATAAACTTAAAGGCCGAAAATCTGAGCTATGGAACTCTCATCATTTTGGTACATACAAAGGCGCAGCCAGGGGGGGGCTGAAGGGGCTCGAGCCCTCCCCCCTTTAGCAATCAGAATATTGATGTTTATTTTCTTAGTTTTTCACCAACATTGTAAATCGAGATCGGGTGCATTGCAAAATATTCTTTGGCAGTACCACAAGGCG
>Ga0210059_1015064_pt1 | contig 11342 bp, 8 predicted proteins | sample Ectturendosymbi2_FD_188042 | JGI IMG/M metagenome (GOLD analysis project Ga0210059, IMG submission 188042) | Ecteinascidia turbinata endosymbiont from Florida, USA - Sample 2 (SPAdes) (version 2) | ecosystem: Host-associated > Tunicates > Ascidians > Unclassified | place: Key West, Florida... | reverse complement strand
CCCCCAGAAATAAACGTGGAGAGGCCTAGGCCCATGCGGCCCCCCCGGTTCCGCCACCTATGACAAACACACACGCTCTGCACAACGCAGGTCGATAAAGAACATTTTCCAACGGGGTTTACCAAATTACCATAGGCTTAAGTGAATTTTGTGTAAAAAGCATGCGTATCGTGCATTTAACTAGTCGAAATACGTATGCATAAGCCTTTCTGATGTGTAGGCTTGCAGAACTCCTGGTGCATGGCACATGTTTAAATTAATACCATTTTGTATCTCAAATAGGCTATAAATATTAACAAATATAGACCAAGGCTAACGTGGACGTAACATGGTTAACATCCATAATCAGCTAACTGCACTACGCTGTTGGGACAATTTAAACTTTGCAGTGACTGCTAAATAAATTCATCTAGCTACACTATTAACTCCATTTTGCTGTCTGAACAGCAGGCTGCGTAAATGTGTAACTTTGTTCGTAAGCACCAAATGGTATCTTTCTGCTGTGCTGTACGAAATTCTAGAAGACCACCTGGGCTAGCCATAGTACATTTTTTTACAACAATCTCTACACAAAATACGTTGATCAAGTGGAAGTCTGACATTTGGACGTATACAACCAGCATATAGGCTAGCTTCACGTTTACCACCCCAAGTAATGAATGCTGACGCTTTACGCTCAAGCCTCAAATACGTTTATTACCTGATAAACGTATGAAAAATGATCAGGTAATGTTATTCTACGTAACAGCGGCAGGTATTGCTCTGTCTATAAATTACAGGACAGAATAGAATACGGATTGACAAACACTTCACTGATTTCTAGTGTTTCATATTTCAGTTTGGAGGGTTGAAGCTTGCTTTGGGGGGCTAAGCTCAAAAACGTTCTCCTGTGACGACGCGACTGAATTTTAGGCCCTGTGACAGCGCGGCCCACAATTGGGGGGCATGGAGGATGGCTGATACGGCTCTGATAACGACACGATAAGGTTGAGATGAAGAAGCTTACCATCTCGACAAGATCAGGCACTCAACATTTGAATGTGCACTTTGCATTAAAACTGTAAGCGGTCCTTTGTATCTCGGACTCCCTTGAAACACAGTGAGGGGGTCCGGAGCCCTGACCTCATTAATCCGCAACCCATATTGCTAGTACGACGCTATGCGTCAAAGGATAGCGTTCAGTGACTATAACCTTGCTGAAAGAAGTGACCATAACAACATGTTTGATTACAAACATCAGCCGAAAATAGGCTGTTTATTGAACATCCACACCACAGTGTATTGCGTGAGGTGCAGATTACTTTTAACATAAACATAGCATGGCGATACACAACAGATATACACTACTTCTGCATACTTGCGTAAAACAAACTGCCGTCATCCAAGCGTTAAAAGTCACTCGCTTGTCTACCACTGCCTTAATCACAATGGTAACTAAAGGCAAGTAAGCAGAGACAGCAGGAAAAGGTCTGAAGAACAAGAACGCATTGCAGCAAATGTAACTGAATAACCTGCAATGAAAGGGATAGTTTCCTTTTTGACAACTTCAAAATATGTATGATCTGCAAATGTTTAATTCGATGATGAGTCAGCACAAAAGCAGCACAGAGTTGCAAGCCCGTAGCCAGGTTTTAAGGTTTGGGGGAGAAAAAAAAATTTTAGGGGGGAAAGAGTTTTATTTTTAATATATGTTTATAACACATTTTTCTCGGCACAAAACATTGCGGGTAGACGTGTCCACACAAATTCAATAGCGAATATAACTGAAGCCAGCTGTTACTCCCACATGATATAAATGAATAGGTATGGGAGCATTAAAAAGCAAGTGTATACATCACGAAATGCAGCCAGCATGCACGACAAGAACTAATGGGCATAACAACGTCCAGGCTTCGCGAGATGATAGCCATAAAATATTGGGGATCAGTGTTTGCGAAAATTACTGTTTCGCATGTCTTAATGTCTGAAACTTAACAAATTAAATTTCAAACCATCATCACTATAAACGTACTTCTTGCATTTGAGTCCAGCCTGCCCACTGTCAGCTCAGACGTACACTATTAAAATGTTGGCGAATGAAGTATGGTGTTCGGCCCAGACAGCTGCAGCCTTTGCCGCAGTTAGTCTTTTACTGAATAGACAACAGTCGAATGGATATGTGAATGTATCATCACCGTTTTCATTGCAATTCCGTGGGTGCAAAACCGAGTTTGAAAATTCAACTGACCGATATGCCGAAAAAGTTCGTGTTTTTTCACGTAGTGATAACAGGCGTAGCAAAGGGCCCATTTCCCCCAGAAATTTCTGGCATATCTTGTCATTTTGTGCTTTGCGAGGTGCTGACCCAAACAAAATACTGTTGCTCGCTTAAAGTCAAAAGATTTGGCCTCCAAAAACATTTTGGGCTGGCTACGCCACTGAGTGATAAACGCACTGGGCAAAAATGAACGGACACTTTTTCGCCAGCAACAAAATCACCCACTATCGTAATCTTTCAAGGTATTTCACAAAGAAAGAACCATTTTGATTCAGGCGAACTCCATATTGTGCATGCCTGGTTTCCATATATTTACATCCAAAAAATCTCAAGCAACATTAAATTAATGACTGACGTACGAAAAAGGATTTCCTGCGATTGCGACCAGCAAACATCGCCACGTGGTGGTGTTGCTGAGAATGGTCGACGTTTTCACCAGATTTTTTGATCACCATACTCTACAGTTGCTGCCTTTGGTTATGCCCAAGATAAAAAGGTCAAAATATGCTTCCCTCAAAGAGCGACGACATAAGTTTTATTCCAGTGTCGCTATATCAGCATCACATCTCTGTTTGATGGCTAGTATCTTAAATTCTAAAACAGTTCTGAAACATTAACAATTCAATTTCAAGATTTAAGTTTTAAAACGCAAATTGACATGACGTGACAATATCACGCTGGCTGCATTCATGGAGGTACAATGTCAACTGTTAACGTACAGAAAATGATAAAAAAACTTCCAGGATTTATCAAACAGGTGGGGCAGCTTTCTAATATCCTCTTCCAAAACTTGGGAGCAAAGCGTCACCTTGTGGTTGCGGTATTAGTTTCATATCCATGGCAACGACAAATGCTATTTCATTACAATCTAACATTGTTTCGTCAAAAGCACAGCACCGCGAAACGAAGCAAAGCATAGACAGCCGAATTCACAATGCGCACAAGAAGCAATTGGAAGTACACCACTAAGTGACTTTAGCGAGATGACCGTGACGCTAAAGTTCAGCTTCGTAAAACTGCACGGCTTCCATATACCGCAACCACTGGCGAAGTAGCCAGACATCAAACTTGGCACCTAAGTGCCATGAGCGCTGTTCCGGCAAATCCACACGTGCTCTCAGGGGCGGATCCAGCCAGTAAGTTTAGGGGGGGACGATTGCAGTAAAATTTGGTAGTCAAGTAACATTACGGATGAACGACTGAAAGAGAGATGAAGTGAAGTACACTTCACTACACTGATGCGACAAAACAGTGGACGGAAAAATGGCCATATATCGCGAATGCTGTTTTCCAAATAGGTAAATAAAGTTGCATGTTTTAAGCCTTCGTATTTTTTAGGGGAGTGGGGGGGGGACGATCGCCTCCCTCTGGATCCGCCCCTGCGCAATATGATGTCACACAGCGGTATATGAACATAATCTACAAATGACGCAGATTCGAGTGCCTCCACCACTGCGCCATACAAATATCTTACTATACCAAGCAGTGCTTTAACTAGAAAAGTGAAGTAAGCTTAGGCCAAAATTACAGTAGGTTCGCACTAGCTTGAAGTTTTCCGCAAGTACAAAGTCAAGTTCCATAATTTTCAATACTAGATTACAGTGCTTAAGCCAGCGGTAAACAACTAGGTTAAACACGGTTACCGCGGACGATCTTCGCAACCTGCGCAGACAAACGAGCGTTATCAATTCGCGAACTAACTTCAAAGCATACATCGCATGCTTAAATAATGAAAAGTATGCGGTCTACATCTTCACCATCGCGCATGGTGAGAGGACGGAAATCCAAAGTAAACCCCAAGCCGAGATGCAGTGTAGCAGTCGTCAGGACTTGCAGTTCATCAGCTAAGTACAAGAGGAATGCATCCCTCCAAGGCAAATGCTTCGGGCCAATCACCGTATTTATTTTTCTCTTTCTCGTTTTTGATGATCTGGAATGAAACAGAAAACATTAAGATAAACGAAGGCTTCACCAAGCAACATGTGCAAAGAAAAAACAAAAAGAGCCTATGTTCAGCGCTGCAAGCAAACAGCACCCGTGTCAAGCGAAATTTCTGACTTCACACCATGTGCGCATGCACAGACTGATATTCTACATAGAAAACATGCTGATAAAACTGATTATTAGGGCTTAGGAATTCGTGTTTAGGTAAGCGTGTCGGGTTAGGGTTTGGATTAGGGTGAGAAAAAGAAAAATTATTGAGGTCAACAACAAGGTCCAAAATTTTTCATTGGTTAAAGTTCTTCCCGTGCTAAAGCTTGTTGTGGGTACCTGACATCTAACCAAAATGTTTTAATTTACACAACACACGTCGATAAAGTAATTGCCAGACTTTATTTCTTTATTCTGAGAAGCAAAATAACTGAAAACCAACAACAGGTCAGAAATTTCGCTTGACACCGGCAACACACCTGCTCCAGTCCTTGTCCTTGTTTTACGTTCATTCCGCCGACAAACGACCAATTATCTCTGAACGACAAATCTTTCGCAAACTTGCTGCCGAGTTGCGTCAACATCGTCTTGGCTTCTTCATCGAGTCTGAATTTCACAAGCGACAACAACGTTAGGCGCTAGGAAACAGTACTGCCATTAAAAAGAGATATCACCAACGCCATCATACTATACAATCGTTTACAAGGCAAAGAACTGTCGTAGTGGCCCGGGTTGCCAGATCTACCTTTTGCCAAGCAGTCAAATCTATCCAGAAAAGAGCCAAAAAAGAACCAAATTCTAAGATAAGAGGCCAAAAAAGGGCCAATCATTTTTCCAAATTTATTAGCAGTTACAAAATCATGAACCCATACTTAACAATTTATTGAATGGCAGTGTTCCTCAATGACAACTGTAGCTCAACAGGGAGATAAGTAAATGATGAAAGATCGTAAGAGAACAACTTAATTTCCATGTGTAGCCATAAATTGAGATAAAGTTACCATCGTCGGTAAGTGCTAAAGCGATCAACAACAATCTGAACAAAACCAACAAACACGTGCACCACCTTAGTAAATTGCAGTAAGTTAGGTAATGTAGCAGTTCTCACTGCTACTTCTACACCTGCAGCATGCAACATGCATTCTGATGAACTTACTAAACTTTCATATTAACTCAGAATCGCTAAGGATCCTAACAAAATTTTCCAATCGAAAACCTTCAAAATATAGGAATTTGGTGAAAATCTGCAACCAATTAGTCAAAAAAATGAAAAAATGTGGTTTCTCAGAGAGGACTCAGGGTGGTCAGACCTAATTCTTGCAAGGGGCCAAATCTGTCCTGGAAAAGGGTCAAAAAAGAGCCAAAGGGCCAAACGAAAATTTTGGAGCCAACAAGTGTTATTTGGGACCAAATTTCTGAAATTTTACCCCAAAAAGGCCGACCTGGCAACCCTGGTAGTGGCTGTACACAGTCTAACACCGGCTCTGATGTTGTTGAGCGTCGACTGTGATTACGATACAATACTGTTTGTGCGTATCGTGCACCTGTAAACTCGGGTGTGGGTGCGCATACACAGTGTCTATGTCTATTAGACACGTGACGGTTTTTATTCAACACCTCGTATTCTTTGCCAGAATACGGTGTCGTGTGTTTTCTGCTCTGCGATCGCGAGCCACACGGTGTCCACCAAGAAAAGCTCTGTTCGTTACTGCTGTTGAAATAAAACTGACGCAGTCACAAACAAACAGGAGACTGCTTCCTAAATGGTATCTACATAATTAGTTCCCAGACCGGGTATCTCCACACTGACAAGAACAACCGTATCGGTACGTTTAGGAATACAGGTGCTCCCAAATACAAATACCCTTAAAACATGCGGTAAAATGATCGGGGCAAAAGTAGCAGCATCATGCTTTCAACACGAGGCGGAAACATGAACTTGCTGAGCTAAAGACGTTACGTTCATAAGCAGAGGCGATTTATGCTCCTGATCAGTGTTGCCACTGGGGTCAGTCTCGTCACATTGTTGCCTTTTTCAACATCAGATAACATCAGATTTTTACGTTACAGTTTAATACAAGCTAAATGCTTCTACATCGCGAGAATGTACAAGCGATAACCCATTTTGACTTCAAAACAGAGTGAACTATCGTCATCAAATGGAGAATTCATCATCGTCCAGGACTCTCACAAATGCAACTCCAAAAATGCCTAGAACAGTAGCAAAAAATCCCTAAATCTGTCGTGGTGCCGTATAACATCGGAGGGCCAATGATAAATGTTAAGAATAGAACCAAATATAATTTGTAAAATGAACTGCAAGTAGTTCATTTCATACATTTTCATACTTTTCCGAAAATCCCTAAGAAGGATCAAAAGTTCCAATCTAGGGACAAAATCCCTAAAAGTGAGAGCACTGCTATCGTCATCAAATGGAGAATTAGATCATGCGTAACGCATGTATTATTCCCAACGCCGTGAAGTGAGCTTCTTTTCAGTTTTGAAATGATAGCCAAGCACATGTGAGGGTAAAACACCGATGAAAGAAAGTTAACAATCACGAATCTAACTTGTTTTCAGCTTAGGATAGGAAACGTTGGAAACTAAAGCAGTAGCCCAGTCAACATCAGATTTGTCACCAAAACATCAGACATCAGAAATTTCTCTGAAAACATCAGATATGATGTTAAAACATCAGAAGTGGCAATAGTGCTCCTGATCACTTTCGTTTCGCTACAGAGCATGGCATTTCACGCGCAGAGAATCACCCGATCCAACAGTTCGTCAATATTCGAAAAATGCCGGGGCATGATCAAAGGTCAGTATCACTCTCCACAAACCGTTAACTGTGGCCAAAACATAAATCGTCCAGCCGTGGGAGTACGACATCGGAAACTACCAACTAACTGAAATGGCGATAAGCATGTTAATCGAGTATCTTTGTTCGATACAACCAAAACTTGTCGCCACGAGCTAAACCTTAAGCAAAAAATTCTGAATACCGAAGAGGGTTCTAATGAGTTATGTCCCATGAATGAAGTGGATAGTATAGCAAGGCATGTTAAGTTTTCATCTTGGTAAATTTTTGTGAGGTTTTGCTTTTCTACTTATGTTCGTGGTACAGTTTAGCGTGATCACAGTTCAGAGATTTATGTGAGCACGTGTTTAAAGCACAAGTCAACGTTACGAAACTTGGTGATTGGCTGCTGTAGCACGAATCTGAATGTTTTACGTGACCTTCGAAATTTTAACTAAGTTTCTTGCAAAGAACTAAAATTACAGTTGAATTACAATACGTTGCAGATATCTGTAAATGACCGAGAGTTCAGACACAGGTTTCGATAGTTTTTTTATCAACTGATGAGTGTAGTGCCTTTATTCAATTAGTGCACCTTCTGCTACAAGAAGTTTAGTGCTAAATTTTTAGTTGTATCTGTAAATGCATGCAAGTTGATGAAACAAAGAGTTTGTTAGAGCATAGCTATGATTAGGGTTGCCAGATGTGTTTTGCAAAAATAGCGGCCTTTTTTTCAACAGTGAAAAAAATCTTATCATCGAATAAAATAGAAAGGCATAGGCCAAGTTGTTGTAGTTTTTAGTGAACAGTGCGCATTCCAACACTTCCCATCCATATCTTTGCCATGGGCGATAGTAACAATGATTGAGGTTAAAACTTCATCCAAGAGATTAATTTTTGTACATTAATCACATTCACGATGAAAATTGCTTTGTACGAAAAGAAATTTAAGAAAACATTGAATCAACATAACTTGGTAACAGAGCCGTATCAGCCGCACTCCATACCCCCCAATTGGGGGGGCCTACGCTGTCGCAAAGGGCTCAAATTTCAGTTCCGTCACCACTTAGCCCCCAAAGAAAGCTTTGACCCTCCAAATTGAATATGAAGCACTAGAAATCAGTGAAGTTAGGGGGCCTTTTGAAAGAAAAGTGCTTATGCATTACAGTTACTTTGGGGCCCCTTTGAAAGCAAGGTATTTACATATTACAACTGCTGTTGGGGGTTCATTTGAAAGCAAGGTACTTTACACCTTACAGTTGCAAAGGGGGACCGAGGCAAGTGCCTCACTTGCTTCCTTAAACACACCACTGTATATGACCCTGACAGTGATCTTATATGAGAATATGAAACCGATTGAATACGTTCTGCTTTATCCGATATGCGTACTTTCTCACCTGATGTGCGCATGATGTAAACACTGTAATGTAAAGTATCTTTATATTGATATCAAGTTGCTGATGAATTTATCACTTCAAAAAACACTGATTTCACGCGATTTGTCATAATTAAACCTAGACACACAGGTCGACTAAAATACAGATCTGGCTGGAAAAACCCTCAGTGGGAGGCCCTGTTCACATGTGGCAAAACGCCTACTACTGTAACTTGAAGTGAACATTTGAAATTTGATTCTGTATTATTGTTATGCAATAACGACCAATAGTACAACAATCCGCTGGCAAATTTCGCAGCCTGCCTCTGCAGGCAAAGGGAGCGAACATGAGCGAACTGCGCTGAGCGTGTCGGGGGCCTCGCGGTCACGACTTTTCCTCAGGACATAACCAGGGGGGACGAAGCCGCCCCTAAAATTTGTTCGCTCTCCTTGGAAAAATGTGTTGGACAATTTAAAAATATTGGACAGATTTTTAAAAATTTGGGCCCCTCTCAGAAAACTCTTCGCAACACCTGGTGTCCCAAGGTGGTTATGGGCCTGCTTTGCCCTGGTGGGCCTCACGTTCATTTATCCGGCCCTGCCTACATGCCTAGTCGTATACGTCCAGAAGTCAGACTTCCACTTGATCAACGTATTTTGTGAAGTGATTGTTGTAAAAAATGTACTATGGCTAGCCCAGGACTTTACTTATTTTGTACTGCATAGCAGCAAGATACCTTTGGTGCTTACGACCAAAGCTACACATTTCCGCAGCCTGCTGTTCAGACAGCCAGATGGAGTTAATTGTGTAGTTAGAAGAGTCTATTTTGGGGTTTATCCCAAAACAGAGCAGTGTAGTTAGTGGATAATGGATGGTAACCGTTGCGTCCACGTAGGCCTTAGTCTATATTTGTTAACGTTTATAGGCGATTTGAGATACAAAATGTTGTTAATCTAAACATGTGCCATACATCCGAAGATTAACAGTCCAGAAACCAGCAAGGCTTATGCATGCGTATTTCGGTCAGTAAAAAGCCCAATGCCCACCCTTTATAAGCATATTTCACTTAAGCTCCTGGTAAAGTTTATCCATTTGCGCTAAATAAAGAAAACGTTCAGCGCGGCGCACATGCTTTGACCAGCCTCATGTTTGTTCCTTCGGTAATATTGTTTTCATAACTGAACGATAGGAATGATTCTGATTGCCTGCATTTTTTTCACATTTGCATTTCATTACGACATCTCTAAATAATCGCCGTCAATTAAATGACAACGATTTACGGCCCAATTCCTTTTGTTAAGCTCGTTCAAAAATTTTAGTTGGAAACTATAAGCCTGTCATGCGTATTTGCCGGAAAATGTTTATAATTAATTTGCACAATCTGCAAATGTTGTTCATGTTGTGAATTCAAAAACTTTCAGTATACCTAGCCCCCCGCACAAACATGAAGGCCCCCAATGGAAGACTTTCTGGCGACGGTTCTGCTCAGGCCCGCAGAGACAGTGGGGCAGTTACCCCAAATCTTTTTTGTGCCTCCGAAAATTTGTTTTGCTCTGAAAAATTTGTTTTAAACATATGATAAAATCTTTCCCCACTAAAAATGTATTTTTCACCCAACCTTAAAACCTGGCTACGGGCCTGATTCTGCCAAAATCGTGTTTTGTTTTGAAGACCATTCGGCCTCGAGATGAAGCATTATGTCGAACATTTTTTTATAAATCATCATTAGGGGGGCCTCTGTAAGCATTTTGGGGGGCCTAGAGTTGGGCTGATACGGCACTGCTTGGTAAGACTTATTAAAATATAAATTTCAAATCTGTTTTCTACGCAGTCGAGTATAAGGTCCACTAGTCGCTACAATGTCATGCATTCTTCTGCAATAACCTGTAGTAGTTCAAATAACAACTCTGCTTGCATTAGTTTCTCGATTAATTGCCAAAAAATGCTCATACTGTATGTATGAGTCATACAGCAGCTCACCTTTAGGACCAGGGCTTCCATTCTGTAATTTCTATTAAACCCAGATTGTTCATGAAAAAAAAACATTTACCTACCAAAAAAAACCCGGAAATGCAAAAAGACACATGAATGCAAATACATGAGGTAAAACGGTGATTAAAATACTGATTTACTTATAGTTCCTTTTTTAAATCTTGTGTCTGCAGCTTTAAAATTAACATTTGGATCACTTTTCTGTTACCCAAGACATTTTATATTAGCTAATAAAGCTTATAACATACTCCGTTATCAACATCTCCCACTTTTCAGCCTTTGTTACATAGTAGCCGTTTTGGTGGCTTCTTGACAATGCTTGTTTTGCATTTTCCTTAACAGTCTAACAAGTAAAAATAGTTTTTCTAGTCATGCAGTAAAATGCGGCAACTACAAATATAGCTATTAAATCATAAAGTATTGCAAGCTCCGAGTTATCTAAGCCATCTTTTATGTTACGCCGACAATACCAGAAATCAAGGATATTTATTGAACAAGAACTTACGTTTACACTTGATATAACCTCCAGCCTGTTTTTTGCTGAGGTGTTTTGGTCATTTGTCTCATATTAGTATTAACATTAGCCATGACAGCATTCACTCTTTTTATATTTTCGGACATTATGACCGAATTGACTTAATTTTTTTGTCATTTAAAAAAAATTTGGTCGATGACAGAAAAATGACCGAAAATACCCGAGCTTCCGACTGATCTTCAGGCACGAGATGGGCAAAATGTCGGGTTACATTTGCCACTGAACTTGGATCTTTTGTGAGATCTTGAGCTGCAAAGAAATCTAAAATTCCCAAGCGTCAAATCCTTAGTCCAATGCAAATTGTTTTTTAATTTGCATGAACAGGGAAACCAAAGAATTTGGACATTCTGTTGTAAACTTTGTTTCATCAAATTCTTCAGCTGGCATATGGGATAACAACCATTCACCCAAATGCAAATCTTTCACTTGTTTATACTACCATTTGTTATGATG
>Ga0210059_1015063_pt1 | contig 11342 bp, 10 predicted proteins | sample Ectturendosymbi2_FD_188042 | JGI IMG/M metagenome (GOLD analysis project Ga0210059, IMG submission 188042) | Ecteinascidia turbinata endosymbiont from Florida, USA - Sample 2 (SPAdes) (version 2) | ecosystem: Host-associated > Tunicates > Ascidians > Unclassified | place: Key West, Florida... | reverse complement strand
AACCCTAACACGCTTCAGCGCAAAGATGCTCTTCACCGCTCTTCTCAACGACAACCATGTCGCACCGCTGCGCACCACTGCTTCCACCAATCACAGTGCACCATGATGAGAGTGCCGTACGGCTAGCCCCAGAAGCTAGCCATACGGTGCCGTACGGCTAGACACTTCCTATAAAAAAAGCCACAAAAAGCAAAACAGACCCCAACCGTGACGACATCCACCAAAAACCCCAAACCCAAATCTTAAAAGTTTTTTTTTTCAGTCTAAGCTATGGTATAAGACCTCATGAGACTTTCAAGGGTTTGAATAGCTCTCTAGCTATAGTGGCTGTCATTTTATGGCCAAAAAAGTAGGCGACAACAACAAAACTGATTCAATACACCCGTTGGAAGGCAACCAACTGGCTAACTAGCCTACTAGGCAAACTTTTGGCCACCAGTTTAGTCTGTTCCTGACTTGCCATGAGGTTTGCACTTAAAGTGGATTTAACTTTTCGCATTACGAATTGCCGTTTCCTATTCACGATTGTATTCCGTACGTGATGTCTGGTTTATATTAAACTTGTCATGCGCGTCAAGGAAATTTGTGTGTGCGCGCTCCACTGTGTTCGTGCAGTTACCTCGATTCGCATTGCATTCGAAGTTTTGTCCTGTCGGCGTGGACACCACGTTTTTTGTGAGTCCAGTTTTGTATTGCTGGTGTACGGACCACGTTGGCTGTTTCTGCTGTCGCACCATCGTAAAACCTTTGTCTGCTGCTGCTGCTAATGAGAAGCCTTTTTGTAAATAAAGATTGTGCACCAGGAAATCTGTGAAACGAACTATCAAGAGGTGAGAACCAAACGCCTTGCAACGCATCGCCTTGGCAACTTAAAATGTCGGGCAGTTTTAGTCGGGAGTATGAACAGTACTCATACAACGACTAGGCTGCCTCATTGGTAGCGTTTGGGGAAACCAGCATCTCTGCATGCAACGACAGCATTCATCGCAAGCAACGCCTACGCTGGGCAACAAGCCAAACCTTCATTCTTGGTTCCTACAATCAGGGAAACTATTGCTATACACTTAACAGGCTAGGCCTAATAAACAAAACAAAGCAACACCGATAAAGTTTGTCATTTCGAAACAAAATAGATATTACTGTTTTGATTCAACCTTTTATTTCTAGGACTGTAATGACTGTCATAACGCTATGCACCTAAAATCACTGCTAATGCTACCTGCAGGCCGACTAAAAACTCAATCACAGCAGCCGGCTTCTGGCAATGCAGACAACGCAAACGCGCTTCTCCGCATGTATGCTATGCACTGCAGAGGTGCCGGAGTCACTTTTTCAGACTCCGTTCCTATTCCAAAATTTTTGAATTCAGCTCCGGTTCTGGGTCCGGCAATTCTTCAAATTTGAGAATCCGACTCCTGTTCAGACTCCGGCTACAATCATTGATCCAACCAAAATGTACCCATCTTTTACTTAAGAAATGATCACACAGACTCCTGCTACTTCTGAAATAGAAAATTGACTCCGGATCCGGTTTTTCACAAATTTTTGACTCCGGTGTCAAGCGAAATTTCTGACCTCTGCGAAATTTCTGACCTGTTATTGTTTTTGAGTTATTTTGCTTGTCAGAATAAAGAAATAAAGTCTGGTAATTACCGTAGTTTTTTTATGTGTGTTGTGCAAATTAAAACATTTTGGTTAGATGCCAGGTACCCACAACAAGCTATGGCACGGGAATAACTTTAACCATTGAAAATTTTCGGACTTAGTCCTTGACCTGAATTATTTTTCTTTTTCTCACCCTTATCCAAACCTTACCTGACGTACTTACCTAAACACGAATTCCTAAGCCCTGATAATCAGTTTTATGAGCGTATTTGGTATGTAGAATATTACTCTATTAATGCGCACATGGTGTGAAGTCAGAAATTTCGCTTGACACCGGGACCGGATCCGGGTCCGAAAGAAAAACGCAAAATCCTGCCGGAGCCGACTCCGGCACTCCGGATCCGATCCCACCTCTGATGTACTGACTGAGCGGTGTCGTTTTCAGCTCATTAGTAAAGCTTGAAGATTAGCATGGTCTATTTTAACAAATTTGCAAATGATATGAAGGTTTTTGGGTGGTAAAGTTAATAGCTAAATTATTTCAAGCAAAACTGCGAATTTCGACGCAAAAATTTTAAATCTAGTGAATTTTTTTCAGATCTAGTGAATTTTGTTTGTGAGTCTAGTGATTTTTGCGGAGAAGCCTGTAACAGCACTGGTTTCTTGCACATCCCAGTCTCTTGTTCAAATATTTGACATGTTCTCTGTATTTTCATTTATTATGATGGTTTCTAGAGTATATATACAGTATACTTACTAGTGGAAGAAAAACTTGTAGCATGTGGATTGCTACTAGTTAGTTTCTTTTTAGGCAATGTCTAGCCGTACGACACCGTGTGGCTAGCTTCTGGGGCTAGCCGTACGGCACTCTCGTCAGGACGCCCTGTGATTGGTGGAATCGGTGGTGCGCAGCGCTGCGACGCGGTTAACGTCTTGCAGAGCGGTGAGAGTGGTGACGAGCATCTTTGCGCTGAAGCGCGTCGTTGAGCAGTGATGAGAGTAAGCGTGGTGAAGGAGCATCTTTGTGCAGCGCTAAGGAGAAAGCCCAAGTGCACATACTGTATATGTATAACGGCCATACTAGGCTTAAGGTGTGCAAGGCATGCAGGCATAAGGATCATAAGAAGGTTCAAAAAGTCACGCTGTGAGTGAAATATGAACCGTTGTGTTTGTATGACACTCAGAATCTGTGCCGCTGTACGCTGTTGGTAGCCTTGCAGTATCTACAAAATCCGCAGCATAAAATGCATGCGATTTGCATACTCTTTATAGGTGTGCTATAGGGCATCTAAAATGTATGTTCCTATGTAAGTTATGCAAGTAAGTGTTGTTGGAGTATGTGTGAGGTAAGATGTACACATTGTTTTTACAGAGAGTAGGGAGAAAACATAGGCTTGATTATTGCAATCGCTAAATTTGCACTACTTTTGCATGTTACAACAGTCTTTTGAAAACGAAGTTTATTTGAACAGAAAAGTAGGTGGTGGATGTACTCGATTAGTGGTTTTCGCCCTTTTTTGTACCGCGACCCATTATAGCAATCCTCTACAACCCAACGAACCGCATCTAAAACTCCAGTAAAGCAAATGTAATGCAGTTGTGTACGTAAAATATCTTCTCGCAACCCCTCCTAAAAATGGTTCACGACCCTCAGAGGCAGTGGCGTACCTAGGGTTTCCCGCGCCCGGGGGCAAACTCAGTTTTGGCGCCCCCAACCAGCCCGTTCATGGCAGCATAGATGCGAAGAATGAGTTGGGAATAAAGGGGTGTCGAAAGCTGGCTTGGGCTCTGCAATCGCCTACGTATAGTTGTTTCTAGACCCGTCTGAAAACTTCCTGTCATTGTGACGTCACAAAATTGACGTCAGAACCTTTGAATCTTAAAAATCATTAACTACCGTAGAGTTAAGAATCTAATAGTTTCGCGTGAAGCTATTCCGTCTGAAATTTTGGTCACGATTGAACATTCAAACTGTTTCATTACGACACTCCAAAATTCGGCAATATATTCTCGAATTGTAGCAACTAGTGAAATAAAATGCAAAAACTAACCAAAAAGTTCCCTGATCATCTGTATAAATATTCATGAATTTAATGACAGGTTTTTGGGCACAGAAATCTTCTGATAATACAGGATAAAATTGGCCAGAGTTGCACCTTGCTTTCTAAACCACGGGTTAGTCAGAGCCTTTTGAAGATGCCGAATCCAGCGCACCCGCTTTTTCCACTCCCTGGTGGTGAGGTCTGGTTACATTCACCGATGATGCGAGCTGTAGGAACTAGGAGTTTCTGGAGCATGCAATCTCAGAGTTTTGAGTAATAAAACATCATAAAAGACTGACTGAGGGAGACTCACGAGTCACGAATGCATGAAAAGAAGAACAGACAGAAGAATGGATATGAAAAACTGAAGGCAAATGGTTTTTGTACAAAATTAACAGACAAATATAAAATTGCAAAATCCCAAAGCATTTTCTTGAATATAACACCCTGAAAAGTTGACAGAAAATAAAATAAATTGTGCGATTTAATCCTTTACCTGTAATTATCTAACATCAAATAAAAAGTTTTTTGCCTTTACTGTAAATTTGCCGATTGTTCCTTGAAAAAAGTGCTATAAATGAAATGCGTCACATCCACTAACCTAAGAACTATCTAAGGTCAGCGCAGGGCCTATGGGATGGGTGTCCAGCAGGAACATTGTTTCGGGACCCGAGACTGAAGAAACATTTGAGTGTTTATTACTAACAAGCTCGGAATGATATAGCCAAATTAATCCTGGTGATAAAACTGGTTTGGCCTAAAGGGTTTGGTAAGGTAGTGTGATGTATTTTAATGTGAATTTCTGGCAGTACATTTTCCTGATATGATGCATTTATAATAATTAGCAGTACTTATTTTTGTTGAACTTGAATGTTTGCCTTCTTTGTCGAATTTAAATTTAAGCTAGAATGTGAGTTTAGGATTAGCGGACATACCCAGAAATCTGAAGATTTCCAAACCATACAGGAGAAACCAACCACTTGCAATATTTCGACAGATGCTTTAAAGCAGTGATCGCCGACCTGTGGCCCGTGTGGCTATTTATTGTGGCTCCCAATCAAAAATAGAAGCAATTAATAGTCGGTTGACAAACATTTAGTTCTGTCCCTTCATTCTTGTTATAATAAGTAAGCTCATTCCAAGGATACAGTTACTCAATGAGGTCGCAGTCTCATTTCACTATAGCAGCGTTTCATTCAACCTTGATCGACTCCATTCATATTGAGACTGCGGCATTTTTTTCTAATTTCTTCCGTGATAAGATTTCACCATGAACATTTAAAAGTCATGTTCAAAAATGGTAATATTTTCACATTATTTGAATACCGGTATGTTTTAACATAATGTTTCATATAATCAATAAAATAGCACTTCTTGTTGAAATTTGATGCACATTAATTAGCCTCAATTTTCATTTATTTCAAAATAATTTTGCAAGTCTTAAGGGGCCTAAATGGACTTTTTTCCGCCTAAAAAGATTTCTCTTGGAGGCCCTGGGTCAGCGACGCTCCGTCCGAAGTTCCAGGTTAGCAATTGTGTGACCTGAATTTCGACAATCATGTCCATGGAAATGTTTAGTTTTCTAGGCCAAGCACATGTAGCAGTAACTGAAAAGTTTACAGTAACTAATATACTCAACGTTGATACGCAGCTGCAATTTGAATTTTGCAAAAGTATTCAGCATTTATGTAAATATTCCCATAAACAAAAATCATCATAACTTCCTTTGAAACCACACTGAATCCATTTCAACATGAATTTTGTCAAACCATAAAAGCTCAAAAATTTTGCAAAACATTTTGTAGTCGTAACAACCAGGGGCATGCAGGTAGGTCTGGTGAGTCCCAGGGCAACTGCTTGATTTTATGCCCCCACCAAATTCTGGAATGTGAAAAATACAGGCATTTGAAATAAGTAGAACCTAGTTTTGGCAAATAAACAAGTGTTGAAAAATTTAATTAAAATGATTTCAAAGAGTATTTTTTTTTGTTTTTAATGTGTCAGGTTTTTAATAATTTGTTTTATTCTGTGGGCTTCAGACATCTGTTTACAAGCAAATTTCTTCCACTCATGGGTAAGCTATGCATTGAGAAATTAGATATTGCATTTATTCATGCAAGGACGTATCAGATAGGCCCACCAAAAGAACATGGCACTTACGGCACGTTAGGAGATAGTGTTGTCTATTGTTTCTCTTAGAAATAGTATTTGAAAAAAGTATAGAACATCTATGCAATTTGATGATTGCCGCCTTTTAAATTTTTCTGAACTATAAGCAAATTGCTAAAAATGTTTTGTTCAGTAAAAACAGATGAAAGTAACGATGGCAGTGCTTCATCTCTCTCAGGTCGCTTAACATACAATTTCATGCTCCCTCAGGCAAGTTCCCATCAGATCCATGCAGCACGTTTTGGTAGCCAATAAGAAGCGTCTAGTTGAGGGGTGCAAAAATGCGGTTGCGCACTCGCGCCGCGAGACCAAAAACGTGGGTTCCTCGTCGTTTTTTTACATTTTATACTTTACGCATATGAATGCTCTGTGGCAAAACTTACTAAAAATTTATGCGTGCTACTAGCATTCACAGAAAATTTTGCACCCCTGGTCTATATTTACAAGATTTTGATAAATGCACCTTTTGTAATTTCACTCTTTGCGTGACCCGCTGCCTTGGCTGTCCGGGGCCGTCGCCACGTTCATCCCCCCTCTGCACATTCATGGTAACAACATTATTAGCCTGTTTACATGGCGCATTTCATTGTGGCCAAATTGTGGCTTTCGGTTCTAGAACTGTTCGTCCTTGGTCCTTGCTACCTAGATACACTCATGGGCGTCTGCAAGGGGGACCAAACGGGCATTTCCCCCTTGAAATTGGGACTACGAACCAACTATATCTGGAAAACCTGAAATTAGTAGCTAATTTCCGATTAATTCATTGAATTGTTGCAATGACAGTTTATTTGCCGGTCTGACACTGCACAAAATCCAGGTTCACTGTTCTGGTGTCATGCAATGATGAGATTGCAGTTCACTCATGTCCGCTCCTTTGCGAGCAGAGAGTCATATTGGGAAACGTGGGAACAGATTGTTCTATTTGGTTTTTATTGCGTAACAATAACACGGCAATAATAAATCTTCAAACGTTCACTTCAAGTTACGGTAGCAGACGTTTTTCCGCATGTGACCAGCAGGGCTCCCACTGCGTTTTTTTCACCATGATCTGTTTTTTTAGTCGACCAACGTTTCCAGCTTTAATTATAAACAATTGCGTTAAATCTGGGTTATTTGAAGTGCTAAATTCATCAGCAACTTCAATGTCTTCAATAATATAAAGACAACTTTGCAGTACAGTGTTTACATGCGCACATCATGGGAGAAAGTACGAATATCGGATGAAGGACAAAGCAGAACGTGTTCAATCGGTTTCCATGGACGTCGTAAGGGATTTTGAAATTTTCAGCAAATAAAAGGTTGTTTTCTTAGTTTTTAATGAGAAAAATAAAATTTCACCACTTTTGGCCCCCATCTGGAAAAATTTAGGAAAGATCCCCTAGTGCCCCCTCCCCTGGAAATAATCCTTCCGAGGCCCATGTCGGTTTCATATCCTCATATAAGATAAATTGTCGGGGTTATGTATATCAGGGCTTCTCAAACTATGGGTCGCGGCCCCATGTAATTTTCGGGTCGCGAAACAAACAAATCAGATATAAAAGTTTACACGTATGATTAAAATCTAGGCTATCCATGAAAGGCCGCATAGAAAAACTGTTTTCAAAATGGGGTCGCTGAACAAAAAAGTTTGAGGAACCGGATATATATAATGTTGTTGTCTCTAATGCCAATTCAAGGCACTGGTGAAACAAGGGTTAGGACTGGTTGTTCAAATTTCGATGTTTCCCTATGCCTACAAATTAAAAAATAAGTTTCAATTAGAGGAAGAAGGCATTGGGATTATATATTTTGTGGGATTTTTGACCCCGCTGCAGTTCAAGATTGAACAAAATTTCCTAGTTTAATAAGAAATGTTCTGCTACAATCTAATGAAAGATATTATCAACGGATTATGTAACCAATGTTATGAAAAACGTCGTGAGCAACAAAAAGGTCGTCGAAATGTTAATGTTTGCGCTGCAGAAGACAATTTGTAAGAGGAACTATAATTACGGTAAATCAGTATTCGATTATCGATTCAAATCAAATAAAAACACTCATACGTTTTTGTTCGTAACGCAAGCTTTCTGGGTTTTCATTGTAGGAATATGTTTTGGTGTGCAATCGGGTTGTATTTGAAATCACCGAATGGGAGCCCTTCATGTGGCTGTTGAACACAAACATCTTGGCAGGTAATGCAGCGAGACAGTGATACTGCTGATCGCGGTAAGCCACGTATAGCTTTATCCTGTGAAAAGAAGCATTCATAAATTTGAAAATCCGTTTTTAGTGAGACTGTGATCAACGTGCCGGAGTGAATACCTTTAATCAAACAACTATTATGCAGGCTGCTTTTCACACAGTGTAAAACACGTGGCTTGTTAGAATACGTCCATGGTCTATGCAGACTTGTGGGAATACGTCTTTTTCGTTAAAGTTTAGTTCTGACTTCTTGGAGCACTAAGTGCAAAGCTATATTTGCTGTGGCGAGTTTTCGTAATTCAACTGCTTAGTTTTTTTAAGCCTGCGTGGTGTTCTCACTTTAGTAAATTGTCCGATAGTCTTGTCAACATATAGTTCTACTTCCCATTACCTGAAACAGTTTTGCGAGAGTGCCTAAATTTTTTGTATTTTTGCCGCTCATGCTGTTCCGGCCGTTGATTATTCTTAAATATGACTTATTTGCAGAAAGTGCTCGAAAAAACGCATTTTTGGGTGGTTTATTAAAAGAAAAGGAATAACGGATAGCCGAAGTGTAAAAAACATTTCAGACTAAAGATTGATTATTGAGGTTCAACCAGCACCACAGGCTAATGGGGTAGAACGGGTAAAGCGTTTTGTGAACGTCCATTTGCATTGAATCGTTAATAACCTGAAAAGGATAAGCAAAATTTCGACGTTGCCCACACCCCTGGAAAAATTTCTGCGGACGCCCATGGATGCACTGATTTTGATCTAATTCTTGGGGCGAAAAGCGTGGTGCTGTTTGGTTCAATCATTTTAAGTCACTCAAAAACGATAAATGCCAAAGTTGCCAGTTTCCTTAACCTATATACCAAACGCAGTCATCAAAAAGCTGTTCAATTTTGAAGTGTGGTGAACAGCTCAAAAACATGAAAAACCAGCAAAAGAGTGTTTTGATATTCAAGCGCGAGGCCCCGGGCATTTGCCCAGTTTGCCCAATGGTTAATCCGGCCCTAATTACGAGGGTTTATCATTTTCAATTGCAAAAAAACATCATGAGTTTAAATTAGACTATATGAAAAAAGAATTGCAAATAAATGCATTCAAAATCTCTAGGTTTGCAGTCGACCAATATTTAATTTAGCTGATGCGAGGCCCCAGCAGGGTTGCCGGTATGGGGGTGCATGACGAGGGCACTTCCCCCTGCCTTTTGAAAGGGGTGGCAACAGGTGCACAGGTGCCCTTACATAACAGTATCATAAGCAATTTCATGATTTATCATTATCAAGATCGAATTAAAACAAATTTTATATGGTTTCTTTTATAATTTTTGGAGTCAACATTGTTGTTTGACAAACGCAACTTGGTAACAATTTTTTTGTTTTTTTGTAAGTTTCCATTGCCCTCAACTCATTTACTGCCCTCTTACCGTGCCTCTGTTCCGGCATCTTTGGGCCCCATGCTAATCGACTTGTGAGGCTCCCTTTACCACTGTTGCGACTTACGAGTTAGAGGAAATGGTGAAACGCCAATAAATTTACCCAAAGCCGAAAATGACGATCTAGACTTACAGTGTAAACGCTCTCCAGGTGCGCTCAATATAGACATACCATACGTCCCGTTTTAGCCGGGACAGTCCCGGTTTTAAAGGCTGTGTCCCGGTCAGTCAACAAAATGTCCCGGTTAGGCATTTAGTCAGCCAGGATAGGCCCACACGGTGGCGTAGAGAGGCTAAATGCCGCCCGGGGCAGGCCAAGAAAGTGTCGCGCTTTCCACACCTCAAATTTGGGTCGACTAAAAAAAGCAGATCTGGGTGGAAAGATCCCCCAGTGGATCTCTGGTCACATGCTAAAAACGCCTATTACCGCAACGTGAAGTGAACGTTTGAAGTTTTATTGCCGTGTTTATTGTTACGCAGTAAAGACCAACAGTAGAACAATTCACTAGCAAGATTCGTAACCTGCCTCTGCAGACAAAGGATTGGACATGAGCGAAGCGCAATCTCATCACTGTTTGACACCAGAGAAGAACAGTGAACCTGGCCCTTGTGCAGTGTCTGCGTCATACCGGCAAATAAAGTGTCATTGCAACAATTAAATGAATTAATCGGAACTTCGCTGCTAACTTCAGGTGTTCTAGAAACTTTTGGTTCTTTGTCCCAATTTCCAGGGTGGACAAATGCCCGTTTTTCCCCCCTGCGGACGCTCATGCCTCAAGTGAGAACAAAGAAGCGAAAAAAGTTGTCTGAGTCTCGTACCACGTTACGCAACAATAACAAGGCACTTGAACGTTGTGAAAATAATTTTGCATGGCACTTTTGACGAGAGAAAAAATGAAATACGTTTCTGATGTTGGAGCTCCGTTTAAAAGAACATGCTACATTTTGAACAGTATCGTACTTTCTTGGCGCCGAAGTGTTTTAACAGCTCCGAACGATGTTCATTCTGACAAATCTTCTGTAGGCTATTATTTTGATCTTTTTTACAACACATGAAAGCGAAGAATCTATCTATATTATTGCAAACTTTGCAATATGCTTTTCTTGAATCAGCAGATAGGCACTAGTTAGCACCGAAATTTCAAATTCTGAATCTTGCAAGCATGCATGTCGAAGCTTTTGACAATACTGTATTGCTTTGGCTTACCAAGGAGTTTTTTTTACCAGACATTACTACTTACCGCCACCGGCGTAACTGAACCAGTTGGTCATATGATATTTGTCGGGGGATAAAAACATATTCTACCAATGTAATCTTTTCACTTAACGCGCTCACTAAGTACGTGACAGAAGCAAATCATTTAAAGCTTCACCAAGTCATCTAATTACTTATTTTTGCGACGTAATTATCTGCTTGAAGCAGCTTCGTTGGGTCATAATAAAAATTCCAAATTATTGAAGGCAGCTGCTTGTGTCTGGTTTTGCCCAATTTAAAGCGTTTTGAAGAAGATAACTTATATCTCCAAAAAGTATTGAAACATTTTTTTGCCAGGAATTTGTTACCTGCTAAACCTGCTAAACGTTTTTCAAATTTCTGCTTGAAAATCAGCTCACTACTAGATTGAAAATTTTACAGCTAACAGTGAGAAAAACCTGCCAGATTTGGCAGCAAATCAACTAAAATAGCAACTCTGCTATCTCGCTTCAAGAACGTCATTTTCCGACACCGTTACGTTAATACAGGAAAACAGCAGTTCTACTAAAACTGAGCAAAGCTAACTTTTCCGGGTTCTTCATGTCAACCGCCAAAATTTTAATATTGATAAGCCCACCTAATGACCGGTCTACAGCTTGTGGCACGTATTGAAAATATCCCACTGAACATTGAAAATAGCATGATGCATGCCAAGAATATATTTGTTGCC